>ERZ724509.2-NODE-2-length-258615-cov-11.975147_pt1 | contig 258615 bp, 364 predicted proteins | sample MGYA00376042_ERZ724509 | MGnify/ENA primary metagenome ERZ724509 (study PRJEB28724, sample SAMN07190887) | wastewater metagenome | isolation source: effluent of sewage treatment plant in Hong Hong | place: USA: Christiansburg, Virginia | collected 2016-03-01 ...
CTACTACTACTACACCTCCACCAACTACTACTACTACACCTCCACCAACTACTACTACTACACCTCCACCAACTACTACACCTCCCCCACCAACTACTACACCTCCCCCACCAACTACTACACCTCCCCCACCAACTACTACACCTCCCCCAACTACTACTACACCTCCACCGGGAGTGGTATATGAAATTGTAGGTGATGGAACAGGAGCAGTAAATGGTTCTTATGTAGATAACTTTGGCATTTCGCAATCGGTTTCTGGTAGCTGCGGATTTGCTAGCTGCGTGTTTACTACAGTGTGTACCAATGGAGTTCCGCCGAGTATGTCAACGGGATCAGCAATTAGTGTAGGTGTGTGTTAACTTTCGTTCAAATGGATTGATTTCTTCAATCCAACCCCCTAAATAAAGAAAATGAGTTCTAAATTAACAATTGGCATATCCACATTCAACGATTATGACGGATTATTCTTTTCCATCCAATCGTTGAGAATGTATCACTCCTCGAATCGACTCGAATTTGTTGTAATCGATAATAATCCCGATAGCGAACACGGCAAAGCAAATAAAGCTTTTATCGAAGGATGGGTAAAGGGAAAATATGTCCCATATACTGAAAAGAAAAGTACTGCTTGTCGAAATGAAATCTTCAAACATAGCCAGACAGACTACACATTATGCATGGATTCTCATGTGTTAGTAGATCAAGGCGGAATATCCCGTTTGATAGAATACTACAACATACATCCTGATACGAAAAATCTGATTCAAGGTCCACTTCTGTATGACGATTTGAAAAATACATCAACACATTTTAAACCTGTCTGGAATTCCAACATGTATGGCGTTTGGGATACAGATAAAACGCAACTAGAATCTGGCCAACCGTTTGAAATACCAATGATGGGATTAGGGTTATTTTCATGCAAAACCTCTGAATGGGCCGGATTCAACGAAAAATTCATCGGATTTGGTGGAGAAGAAGGATATATCCACGAAAAGTTTAGAATGAATGGGGGGAAATGTATATGTCTTCCTGAATTAAAGTGGAACCATCGGTTCAATCGTCCCAATGGTGTTCCATATCCTATCTTATTGGAAAACAGAATATGGAATTACTTTGTAGGATGGTTGGAGATATATAAAGATCCTGAACACCCATTCATCAAAGAAATCATCGATCATTTCGCGTTATCAATTCCTCGTTCTTCTGTAGAGTCTATTCTAAAAAAAGCGTTAATATCATGAGAACGATTATAGTTGGCAATGGATCATCTTTATTGGATAATACAAACGGCGACATTATCAATTCGTTCGATAATGTCGTTCGATTTAATGCATACACCATAGAAAGCTTCGAAAAGCATGTCGGAACCAAAACAACAATTTGGTTTAATACAATCAATTTCCAAAATAAAAACGATTGGCGAGTATCTTCGCCATACAATCAAATTTTTCTACATAGTTGGCAATGGGACGACAAAAAAGATAAACTTTATATCGATTTTTGTTCACACTTCAGATTAAACAACATAGACACCCCCATAACAAAAACCAAAAAACAATCAATTATCGAAATAGCAAATTATTTTAATATAGAAACATATAAGGCTTTTTCTACAGGAATAATAGCAATATGGGAAATGTTGAAAATGTCCCCCACTGTTGTTATTACCGGGTTTGATTGGTGGGATCGCAACGAACATCACTATAACGATAAAGCATGTCGTGGTACTTTACACAAACCTGTAATCGAAAAACAAATAATAGACCAATTGATTGACGAAAAAAGAATAAACATTTTATGAGAACCTTCGAAATAGTTAGTGGATTCACCACCAATACCCCCTACGAGATTGAGATAGAAAATTTAAAACGATCTCTCTTAGCCCACGGATTCTCCGATCTTCATATAGTCGGATTTGAAAATAGAGGCACATGGGAAAAAAACTGCCAAGAAAAAGCAATTATCATTTTAGATAAAATGTTGTCCCTCAAAACAAATATAGTTTGGCTTGATGCTGATGCAGAATTATTTGGTTATCCATCACTGTTTGATAATATTGAACATGATATAGCATTTTGTTATTATGGTGAATTATTATCTGGCACATTATTTTTTAAATTTTCCGACGCTTCGATCAGCATACTTCAAGAATGGATTCAATCTAATAAAAACAATCCATCTAAATGGGATCAAAAAGTTCTTCAATCTATAATCGAAAAAAATAATATTCCGTTTACCAAATTACCAATATCATATTGTAAAACGGACAGATTTCCCGCAAAGGTGACAATTATCGGCCAAAATCAAGCAAGTAGAAGATTCAAATATATGATAAATAAAAATAGTAATTTCGAAAAAACTCAATCTTTAAGTGATATGTTCTTTTTAATGAAAAAGGGGTGGAAATCGGGTTTGAAGGATGGAACTGTTTGTGGTATAGGCTCGACATTGAAATATACACAAAATTTTCGCGACCAATTATCCACCATCTTAACCGAATATCATATTACATCTATAAATGATGCTGGTTGCGGCGATATGCATTGGATATCCCTTGTAAATTTACAAGGGATAGAGTATAAACCTTTTGATATAATCCCCAAAAACGACTCTGTTTGTGTTATGGATATAACATCCCAAAAAATGCCATACGCTGATTTAATTCTTTGCCGTGATGTGATTTGGCATCTATCCAACGATAGAATAAAAAACATGCTTTCATTGTTTAAATCTTCAAAGGCGAAATACTTATTGATGAACTTTGTATTATCAGACGAACCTAATATAGATTTGGTTGGTAAATCTTTTAGAAGAATCAATATGTTAACCGACCCATTCAATCTTGTCGAGCCTTTAAAAATATTCTGCGAAAATATACCAGACAAAAGATATGTAGGTTTATGGGATCTATCGAAGATTAAGGTTTAATGCAAATCTCATCATTAAACAGCACCACTGTCCACGGTTCAAACGTCTTATACCACTGTTGCTTGAACGGAGCAGTGTATTTATGCCAATTTTTACACTTCGATAATTTATCTGCGTCGTGAATCACCAATTGTTCTGTCATCTGTATTAAAGTCGGAACATGTTCTAATCTATCGAAGGTGAATTGCTCATTATCCAGAAATATCGTTCCCCATATACCCTCAAATTTGGGTTCGTCCCAAACCGTAGGTATTATTTCCGCATAATCTCGAAATCGCTCATACCAATTTTTATCACTTGCCTTTACTATAAACTTTTTATTAAATGTTTTTGCTATAGCAGAAAGAACAGGTGTAGAATAGTTTCCACATCCTAACTCAAGTATAGCTCCTCGACTAGAACACGCGGACATAACTAATGCCTCTAAATGTGTGGAATATTTATCGGGGGATATCATTTTTTCTATTTATATTTTTCCCCTGTTATCTGCTGTTTTTTGTTGTGTTCCACACCATTAAATATACCTTTGGGAAAGTCAAACACCAAAACTAAATTATCATTGTTGGCATTTTCTATTTTTATAGTTTTTTCATCTTCAAAAAAATATGTTCCGTTGAACGTCGAATGAACACATGTATTATCATCCAAAAACTGAATAGTGCTTTTTCCAGTAATGGTTTTCCATGACCATACTCCCGCACATAATTTTCTTTTTTCTGAGATATATTTTTTATCATCGTTGTTGGTATCAGTCTTAGCCACTTTTTTATATTCTTCTGACACCTTTTCTACTTTGATAAGATCCCCACTCTTGGAATACTTCTCCAAAAGCTTTTGTAGTTCACCCTCATACACCTTATTGAGGGGTTCCACCGCTTTCTTCACTGCGGTTTCATACTTAGTCTTCAGATCTGCCAAATCATCAGCAGACACAAACACCGTCATTCCAAACAACATCAATACCATTAAGATTATCTTTTTCATATTATAAACGATACACCAGTAAAATATCTTTGCAAGTATTTTTCGACTTTTTTGAAAACAAATTGTAAATATTGGTATATGTTCTCGACACTCACCTCCGCTTTCAAAATCGCTTCCAATCTTGTCAAGATTAGAGAAACTATTTCTAGTGTATATTTGGTCATCACCAAAACCATCACTGTGATTGATTTCCTCGCTGCTCAGACAAACGAAACAAAATTAGGGAAACTGTTGGCAGCTTACATTCCTGCTATTAGCACCATTTTAAATAAAACCAAAGAAGTCATCGAAAAATTGGCTCCTCTTCTTCAAATTACTCTTCCGTCTTCAGTTGTCACATTGTCAGCAGAAACGGTTTCAGAAGATGAAGCAAAAGCTATTCTGGATTCTGCTCTATCCGATCTAAACAATCTATTGAAATAATATGTCAAACAAAAATGTAAAAGCTATAATGGCATTTGTCACTTTGGGGGCAATTGTTGTTGGTTTCTTTGTCGAAAAATTGTCTCCCGAATATGCTACTGGTATATTCGGTTTGATTATCGCTCATTATTTTGAATCACAAAAAACAGATCTTGTATTGAAACAAGTAGAAGATAAAGAGGTGGAAATCCAATCTCTTAAATCCGAAGTTCAATCACTTTCAGTTAAATAATAATGTGGCTAAAAAGAGAACGTTCAAAGAATTCAAACAAGGGATATATAAACCCAACAATTCCGAAAAATGTCTAAATCGAACACCTATTGTGTATCGATCTATGTTAGAATGTAGAACATTTAGATTCTTTGATAATTCCCCTTCAGTATTAAAATGGGGCAGTGAACTGTTTCCTATCCAATACATGAAGGGTGATAAACCTGCCAGATATTGGGTTGATATTTATGCGGAAATGAAAATAGGAGACGAAGTTAAAAAATTCATTTTTGAAGTGAAACCCGAAAAACAGACGATAAGCCCTAAACCTTCCAAGAACAAAAAACGTAGCACAGTAGTTTACGAACAAACAATGTGGTATATAAACAATCAAAAATGGGATGCTGCTAGAGCATGGGCTATTAAGAATGGATTGGAATTCAAGATAATAACAGAAAAGGATGTCGAGAATTTGGAAGGTCGGAAATAAATAACATTATACATCTCATGTCATATAAACAAAGAGCAAAATCGGTTGGAATGGCAAAGAAAAAAATAAAAGGACATTTTTTAATAAATCTTCCTTTTGAGTTCACAGACAAACAGAAAGAGGTAATAGAAACTATCGCAGATAAAGACACAACTTGTGTTTTTGTTAAAGGTAGTGCGGGAACAGGAAAATCACACTTAGCTGTATATTCTGGCTTGCAGGAACTATTAGTGGGAAATTGTCAACGACTGATTTATATCAGAAGTGCTGTTGAATCCGCTCATTCTAAATTGGGATATCTGAAAGGTCAGATCGAAGATAAATTCGGGCCATATGCACAAATTCTAAACGATAAACTTTCAGAAATGTTGACAGAACAAGAAATTGCATCTTTGAATATGGAGAATAAAATCGAAGCAATGCCAGTTTCGTTTCTTCGTGGAAAAGATTTCAAGAACACCTTTATCATTGTTGACGAATGTCAAAGCATTTATGATAGTGAATTAAAAACCATCATCAGTCGTGTTGGCAAAGATTCTAAAATCGTATTTTTATTCGATCCTAAACAATCAGACATCACAGACGCGAAACATAAACAAGACGTTGTTCGCTTTTCCAATATATTCAAAACAGAAGAGGCACAATCTTTTGGAATACATTACAGAGAATTCACAAACGAAGACATCATGCGTTCTCCGTTCTGTAAATTTGTCATGGAACAGCTTGAGAAGGCTGATTTCTAATAAAAGTCAAAAAGAAAAAACCCCATTAGAATCGAATCTAATGGGGTTTTTTATTAGCTATGGAATTCTATTCCTTTTCGAAATGTTCAATAGCATTCTTCAACATGGTGAGTTGATCTTTTGTAATCTTCACTTTTCCATTGAAATCATCCACAATAGTAAACTCTTCATCAGAGATTCTTTCTACAATTGGGCATGATCCTTGGCGGCAACATAATTTAATTTGGTTTGGGTTTAGTATTAACATACACGATTATTTATTGTATTTTACTATCAAATCAAGAATTGTTTCCAGATTTAACCTGTTTCAACAGTTTTGCCTCATCGTACAACTGTTCCAATTCAGAGAAAACACTTTGTTCGGTTTCCACCAAGTTACCTTCTGGATTGATGTACAGCTTCAGTTCATCAATCTTAGCATTCAAATCCTGTCCTTCCAACTTAATCATTGCTGGCGAGTCTTCTAAAGGAAACAGAACACCTTCGCCTGCTCTATACGAATCGTACACCGACGCAAACAAAGTATCAATGTCTTGTTGATATTGAACATCGGTAGAACGATTCGGATTATCGTTAGATTCATCCATTTTTATGTTTGGATTAATCGGCAACCAAAAAATAATATCATATAGCTTCAGTGTTTCCCGAGTGATGACAATCATATCGGTCATATAATCATCATCTACAGTTTTACCCTCCGACAAGACTTTATCCGCCAAGTAGAAAGTGTACATGGCATTATCCAATATCGATCTATCATGGATGATATGTGTTTTGGATGCACATTCTTGGGCAATATCGCAAATAGCATCCTGAATTATCTTCTGATTTTCAAACGTTCCATCTTTGTTGATGGTTAGCTTTTTTTCAGCGATAACATCCCGATATGTTTTTTCCGGGGATTCATACATTGGCCAAAATTTCTTTATGGCTTGTATCAAAGTTGACTTGCCAACATTTTGGGCACCACTCACCGCAATTCTCATATAAGTTCTATTGTGCCCTCCGCAATCATTACATCTAACTCGGACTGTTTAATCTGAGAAAAATCATCTTCGCATTTAATTATATATTTTTTGTTATTATTCATACACCATATTCTCGCTGCTTCAAATTTAACACAATTTATGGCTGTTTTCAACAAACTTTTAGGTTTAATTTCGTAAACGGCATCTGCGGTAACAAAATCACTAAAATAATTTCTTTGTCTGCCCTCGAAGACATATAGAATAGCATATTTTCGCAATTCACCATTTTCAAATTGAATATTGTTATTTTGAAGATGCCGAATGAACGAAGCTTCCAATAAAGATCTAAAATATATTCCTCGGTAATATCCCTTTGTGCCTTTTCCAGCAAGTTTATGTGCCGGTTTACCGAATTGCCGATTATCTGGCCCAAACTTGGGAACAAATTTACAATTTTTACTAGCAACCTCACGCATTTTATCTGCTTTTTCTCTACCAAATTTTTCGTTCCATGTCATCCCATAAAATTTTCGCAAACTCTTCACAGAATCCCGATCTTTTGAAGTTTGTGATATCTTTGCCTTTGTCACATTGGCTTTATCTAGTCCAAGTCTGTCACATAACGATTTTCCTTTATTGGAACGATTGTATTCCGTTATCGCTTGTTTGGCAAAACACTCTCTACACAAATAAGGACGATCCGAATGTTTCAACCTATTGGAAACATGTCCGCTATATTTTACGCGCTTTATACACAAACATGATGAACATTGAACATCGACATATTGTGACATTTTCACTTTGCCGGTTCCTTTGGTTTTACCATTAACCACTAATTCTGATATTATCTCCGATCCACGATATACATTCTGCATGTATAATACTTATCAAGAACACCGACGTTTTGTGCTCCACTTATGGCAATTCTCATAATACTCTTTTATAATATACAGCATCCATATTATGAATGCAACAATTTTTAAAGATATAATGAAAAAATACGAATCATATGTAGCACAAGTTCATCCTTAGCCTTCTCTATTCCTGACAATTCTTCGTATGGAACAATACAGGAATGATCGTTTTTGTTTATTTTCGCCCATTCCATCCAATAATCGTGAATTTGTTCAGGTGTTGTAAAAATACCCTTCGTGACTCCATCGATTGCGCTGTAATACAATTGATGAGTGTCATCATTCAATTCGGACCACGGCAGATAAGGTTCCTGAGACACGTTTACCCGAAATTCGGACATCATGTTGTGTAAAACTATTGCTATATGTTCCTTATTCATAAACGATTTCTGCGTTTTTCCTGACTTGTTGGAAGTTCCAATCAATCAACAGATCACCATCTTCAAAAACAGTGTCGAAAAGACCGAAACCTTTTTTATAACCCATCAATTCGGTGAAGACCTTGCCATTATCATCCACAAAAGATTCAACCTTGCCCTTTTTGCTTGCCTTGGTTTTATCCAATGGATCTTTGGAAACGTCAACCCAAATATCATTCTGCTTTTGAGCAGAAGCTTTAAATGCATTGCGCTGTGTGTCACGATTATGCTTCTGAAGCAAACCACCACCCATGCCATACACACAAGTCTCTGCCGCCCATCCGGCAACCTTCAAGGCTTCAGCAATTTCAAAGATCTGATCCATGGAAAGACCATCACTATAAATAATGCCAACTTTTGGATTGAGAACTTTGTATCCCTTACTGTTGATAGTATATCCGAAATAATGACCCAATCTTTCTGCAATCCACAAAACTTGGTCAGCAGGAGTATCACCTTTGAATCGAGGACTATCAGGACGGAAAACATATTTCCCCTTACGCATCATGATTTCGGACTTGAAATGCGTCCCAATATAATTGATAGCATATTCAATATCATAACTATCCTGAACATCAGAAAAGATGCCATTTGGCAATTTCCTGATCAACTCCTTAACCAGTTCCATTTCACCAGCTTTACCCTTTTGGGTTTTGATGCAATGCTCGGAAGCAAGGACAGAATAGCCCAACATTTCGTCCGTGTTGTAATAGTGACGACCAAACAGAATGGCAGGAACGGTATCTGTTCCTTTGAAATTGACCAAATGGCCAGATCCACCCATACCTGCGGATTCCACGCACGTTGCACCACGAAAACCGAAATCATGAAGCATGAAATCTAATGCGCCCATATCATCAGAAGTCTCTTCAAAATATTTGCGCAATTTCTGCTTAATGAAGAAAGAAATGGTTCCCACATTAGAAGGATGCCAAATATGCGTCAGAATGGTTTCAAAATGATTTGTCAATGCTTTACAAAACCCCTGATCTTCATCTGTCACTTCAACAGACATAAGAGGATTGTTCACGGGAATAACAGCACCTTCTGGAACTGCTCGAATACGCAAAGGCAAACGACCCTCATGTTTTCGCATAATATGTTCCCACATTTCAGTATTGAATCGACTCACTCCGAAAAAGTGTTGTGTGTTGAATTCTTCAGCAAGTTTGATGTCTTCCCAAGTAATAACCTTACCCATGAAGAACCGCTTCAATTGCATCTGAAGGGAATAAAACATGCTATGACTGAACAATGCACCATTTCTCGATTCAAAGTAAGAATGAACATTAGTAAGTTCATCCATCATCATTTGGAAATGCCCAAGTTTGTAACTATCGGTCAACAAACAAGGAGTGATATGTAGTAGATTATTTTGAACTCTCATTAGATTTTAGCGTTTAGTCTTTCCGTTGGTTTGATTACTTTTTCAATAAACATGGTCTTTAACACCCTATGTTCCTCTATAATAACCTCGTTTTTTTCATCCGTCAACTCTGAAAACTTAAACCATTTTACAAGTTCGACATCATCAGCACCTTCAGGTTTACCAAAGATATATTTCGCCACAAAGAATGCAGTCTTAATCTTATCCTTCAATCCCCTGTAACGCCAATCATTGATAATTGTGCTGCCGAGATACAACGGTTCGGAAACTTCCACACCAGTTTCTTCCATGACTTCACGCTTGGCATCTTCTTCAAGCGATTGGCTTCTAGCATCGCTGTAGCCACCCACAAAACGCCAAAGAGACTCACCGGGCTTCTTGGCCAACAAAACCTCGTCAGCGTCGTTTATGATGGCAATATCGACCGTCTGTTGTGCCAACGGATAATGGAGTGCAGTAGCAGCAATCAACCCTGCTCGGAAATCCTTACTTGGAACATAATTGTTCATAATTTCCTTTCGAATTTGCGATGCAGAAATAATAATCTCCGATTCCAGTTCGCAAGTGGGATATTTACCCGAATAATGGGAAATGAAACTATCGCGACTACCATAAAGAGTAGCGGTTTGACCGGGATTTAACCATTTCGACAATTGCTTGTCCAGATTTTTAGACCAAACTTCATCGCTGCGATTATCGTCTTGGTAATAAACTTCAACATTCGGATATTCAGCTTTGATCATAAATTCCCTATGCTTGAAGTCTAGGGGATTGGCAATTGTATTTCGAATGGGCGAAACACCCAAAAACACAATAACTCGCGAATGTTTGGAAATAACGGTATCCAATAGATCTCTGTGCCCTTGATGAATTTCGTGGCACTGAAAACGGGCCATTACAACTCCAACATCTGTTTTATTCGTTTTTTCCTTCATTTTTGTAGAATTTGAAATTTGCTTTACTTTTTGGTTTCTCTTTATTTTTTACTTCGTTTTGCGCACTTTTGATTGCTTTTTTTAGATCTACTTTTGCATTTTCAATATGTGATAAGGCAGGAGCAGTTATTTTTGTGATGATTAATTTACCATTCACATGTTCAGACACTAATGCCAATTTATGCTTATGGCAAATCTTAATTATATCATCAATGAACTTTTTTGTTTTGGGATCAAAACTGCCATCTGATTCATCGGAAAATTGTGGTTTTAGAGGTGTTTTGTCCATATTTTAAAACTCGGAACAATTACATCTACCACAGCATTTCTTTATTTCCGAATATGAAGTCCGATCTAGTTCCTCCGAAAGAGATTCTTTTGCTTCGTCGGGACTAACCGATTCCTGTTTTTTGGAAAAAATTCGATCATGCTGTTGTTCAAAACTTTCCCGATCTACCGGTCTATATTTGCTTCCTTTGCCTGCCATAATAAACTCATTCTATCACACATCAAACGCTCTGTCAATACGGTTTTCGATGTCTTCAGCGGTTTCAACAATATGATTTTTGGAACCACTGTAAAACTCTATTTCTTTCTGTTTTTTGGTTTGTAATGCCTCGTAGAATTTAAGCATCGGAAAGTCTGTAATTCCCATCTCTTTCGATTTCATATATTTTAGTATTTCAAAAATACATTGATCAAGTGGATATTTTCTAAAAAATAGTTGTTTATATTTTTCTTCAACATCTTCAACGACAACAACAGATTTATTTTCCGTAAATAGATCCACCAAAGAACCTGTTTCGAAATCGCCTTCCCAACGATATCTAGCCAAATTGAAAACACCATCTTTGATGCCCAAAGAATCGAGTGCTATTTCTTTCACAAGAAAGTTATCAATCGGAATATTGTCCAGCGATTCACAATAGGACATGAATTGCTTTGTTTTTTTGTTGAATAGAAGAAAGACTTTCATATTGGATTTTTTGTTAATTCTAAAGAACTGAATAATTTATTGTCCATAATTGGGGAAGTATATGCCATAACAAATTCACCATTGGATGTCTGATTAAAACAAATTGACTGTTTTCTTTCGGCAGACACTTTCATTTCAATCGCTTTAGAAATAGTCACAACTTTTTGTGTGCCATCAGAAAAATGAATGGTTAAGGATGCGGTTTGCTTCATCACCAATGAATTCTGATATCGTCTATCCCGTCTTCAATCACTTTCCAAACCTTGTCAAAGGACAAGTCTTCAGTGTTCCAGTTGGATGGGATGAGAATAGATGATCCACCATGGGCAAAAAACTTATCGGTGTTGACTTTGTAATCATCAATCAAAACATTTCCCCGTTTTGCCAGCAAATACTTTTTCTTAACAAATGCCACATCAGGACTTTCAATGTTCAGGTATTGTTTCAACCATTCCAATTTTTGAGCGACACATTGAGGGTTTTTGTTGGGGGCAGAACAGATGATTACAGGTGCGATTTTACGCAACTCTGTGATCAACTGCCTAGCCCAAGGAAATGGTCTAATAAAACGCCAAAATTCATCCTTTTTGAAATCATGGAATCGGTTCGCATCTTCCAAAGCTTTCCAAAAATCAGTAACGGAAATCTTATAAAGCTTTTCCATATCAAACTGGCCAAATTCGACCAAATCAGATATGGTATATTTTTTGCCATATACCATGTTCAATCTTTCCAATGCTTTTGAACAGAAATCGGCCAAAACCCCATCTTGGTCCAATAAAATGTATTTTATTTCCATGATGTTAGACAAAGAGTTGTGCCAATTCGCTCGGTTCGATATCTCTCTTATGCAAGACTTTTTGTTCAAGCCTGTTCGGAGTGATAAACAGATCAACTGTCTGATCTTCGCCCGACAAGATTTCTGCAAGAACGCCCATGGTAACAACTGGCTTTTGGTCAACTGCTTTGATGAGTTTTTTCATGTTTTCGATTTCAGAATGAGCAGTCATACCCATTCTTTCACGATTGTTGAAATCGAGCACAACAATTTCGCGCTTATCAACATCGTAATAAAACGGAATATTAGAATTTGCCGGTTGATCCAAAGCATATCTGTTATTCGACTGTTCCAATGCGAATGAAGCACTATCAGACAGATTAAAACCAGAATAAGCCTCTTTGTTCCCATTGAACACATCACCGGCATATACGTTAGTAATCGGGAAGATGTACTTGATATCGCTAGGAATAGAATTCAATTCGATTCTACCATATTCGGTGGCTCCATTTGGAGCAGGCGCATTGGTAAAATCACCAGAATGGGCGATATAATTATTGGCCTGATATCTGAACCAAACCAAAGATGATTTCCAGTTGGCATCAAACATCACAAAGCTTAAATCCAAATCGGTTCTATAGTTCTTTTGCACCCAATGAGTGAAAAAGTATAGATAACGCTGTTTATCAACCTTGATCCTTGTTCCTCTGCCCAATTCCGAAGTCTTGGATAGGAATGGAACAACTTTGTCTTTGAGACTTGGATGCACAAACACTTGTCCTTTTTTACCCCATCTGGAACGAATTTCACGCACAATATCACCCTGAATGTCTTTGATAACAGCAGGATACTTTGCAGGTTCAATCACAGTATTGCCCTTAACATCGATCACACGATAATCGGCAGTCATATCCAATTGAAGGATGGAAAAAAGATTGTCGGCAGTAGTCTTAGACAATTGCTGACGAACAAAATCGACAAATTTTGCCTCATTTTTCTTCGATGCCACATGGCTAACGGTTGCCAAATTACGCAACACATATTCAGGACGATTGCCACAAATAGTCAACAGTTTATCCATGTCCTTATCAGCAATAGCTGAAGCAACACGAGATGCAAACGAACGATATACCGTATTATCGGAAGGAAGCAATTCAACTGCTCCCGAATCAATCAGGGAAGAAACACCATACATCAGCGAATTAGGTGTGAATGTTTCAAATTTATGCCCAAGCATAACTCTTGCTGCAATCTGAACGGTAAAGAAACGCACAAATTCTTTTTGAGAGAAAAGATGAACGTGCATGAAGAAACGCTTCCAACATTCCTGATTGATTGCCATCCCTTCCGAAAGGAAATCAAAATCGAAAGATTCCAAGAATGTCAAAATTTGAACACGTTCTTTCCATGTCAATGATGCATACTTTGTATCAGCAGGCAACTTAATGTAAGTGAAATCCTTCTTTGTTGCAGCATATCGAAGGGCATCAATCGGCTTACAATTCAAATCTTGAAGACCAACCAAGAGGTTAGGCATTCCATGCAAAAGAGCCATTTTGACTTCATAATTCGCAATTTTGCGATGCTTGAAATAAGAGCCGAAATTACGACCCAACTTGGAAATCTGTTCCAAAGTTTTTTTGTCTTGTCCAACTTGGACTTCGCAATATGCCTGAAGTTGTGCTTCAGCTTCGTCTTCGGAAGCAAGCTGCAAAGTCTTATTTTTGACGGATTTCAGATTCGGAAGAATTGTTTTGAAATAATTTTCATCTTCCAAATCGTTTCCGCTAATTTGGAAATGATATCCCAAAATCTGGATGATGAATTCGGAAAAAGTGAAAGATGTTCTTTGTTCCCAATTTCTGAACAAAGGTGGATTGAGTTTTCCGACAGTGTATTCCTTTTGAAGGAAGGTTCCCAAATCCATTGCATTTTCTGGATCGGCAAAGCAAATTGCTTCAAACAATTCATCCGACAGATGAACACCATACTGGATCAGTTCCAAAGCGACCGCATTTGCGATGCTAACCGATTTACGGTTGATATTTTGTTTTTGTGGGATGTAGAATGTGTCGTTTTTTGTTTTCATAAATTAAATTCCGAATTGAACAGGGGGTCATTTTCAACAGAAATATCCTGTTCTTAGCTGGAAAAGTTTTTAAAATTAAGGACCGAATTGATGAGGGGGTATGTTCCGTAAATATATCCTCACCTTAGCTGGTCACATCGTAACATTAACACGTTGCAGGTCTTTAGTCAACTTCTTTGTGATCTTTTTGTATTAAAAGTTTTTGAAAAGAAAAGACCGAATTGAACGCGAAGTTTGAATGGATATTATCGCGCTCTTAGCTGGTCTAAATTTATTTACATCACCATGACGTAGTTGTATAGCCAAATTATTATTTCGACCAATTTCCACAATCCCAAAGGAGCCAAAATAAGTAAACAAATACTCATTTTTATCATAGCATCTATCAATGATCCCAATAAATCTGTAAACATATTATAATTCGTCTATACTGTTTTTTCTATTAATGTGCTGCGACACTGCGTTGATCCACTGTAAAAATTCTGTTTCTGACATTGTGTGTTTCATATAGTTCAATCTTTTACATATCCATTGAACATTACCTTCAACATAACCGCGAGTATTATCTTTTCTATCCAAAGAAGCCAAATTACCATCGTATTTGTCCCGCAGTTTTCGCACATGCTTCGGCATTTCGAGTTTTATACCAGAATAAACACACGATTTGTTTTGCGCTACAAATAATTCCCATAAATACGCTTCCGTTAAATTGTACTCCAAATTTCGCTGTTTCGCACACGCTTTAATTCTTGAAGAGAAAGACTTGGATATATCTTCGAATCCTTGCCAATTTTCATGAAATTCTCCATATCTCGGTTTCAAATTCTCCTTTTTGAGACACCCACACGATTTTGTTCCGTGTCTCAACTTTTCTCTAGCAATTTCTTTATAATTTCCACAATCACACAAACACCGCATTATTCGCGTTCTTTGTTTTGTTCTTTTTCCAGAATCGGCAATTACCACTAACCTATTAAATCTTTTTCCAATTATTTCGTCCATGTGTATATTTACCAGTCGGTGATATTTTTTCTTTATCACCGACTGGTAGGCCACACAAACAATTAGTTATATTCCTTTTCTGTTTTCTGTAAAGTGTTGCACTCTTCAAGTGTCATGCTTTGACGGATGATGAAACTCACGGTCCCCTTGCTACTGATTCCAAATTCAGTCATAATCTTTCCGTAGCTCATCCCTGATTTATGAGCTTCTATTATTTTCGCATGATCATGCTTGTTGTTTGCCATTGACGACACTCGCCTTCTGAGGCTCGGATCTTTGTCCATTGCATTTTGTGATGCCGTTCCTATGCCTATGTTGCTTTCGGAATTGTCTAAACTATTTCCGTTCAAATGCCTCACCTGCATTGCTGGATCATATACAAGACTCTCTCCAAATTTCTGCAAAGCCTGAAGTCTGGCAACCGAAACTTTTAAAAATCTCCCATTACTTCTAATTGTAACGAATCGGTATCCGCTATCATTCCATCCCGAGATCGTCTCATCTTCGGACTTCCGATGAGGACTGATCACTCGCCCGCAAGGAAGCACTCTGTACCCTCGCGCCATTGCTATTACTTCATTTCTTGACCTTACGGGTTTGTGAATCGATTCGGACATATTAGATATATTCCTTTTCTTCCTTAACTTTGATCACCAGACCATTGTGAGTGAATTCGTCCGACTTATCAACACCTGTGAACCAAGAGTTGGTAGTGATGAGATAAAACTTCATTGCTGCCAACTTGTTTCTCAGAAGGGAAACGGTTTTCTCCAAACCTTTAATGGATGTCTGAATAGTTTCCACGAATAGATCATTACCCAAGCTTTTATACATTGCTTCATATTTGTCAAAAAGAGGCCACAAGATTTCATCTCCCGGATTCTTCTTACCCTTATTCTCTTTCAAGAAGGTTTGATATTTCTTATATGAATCACTTGCGGAAATCTTACTTGCCCCTGCTAAATATGCGGAAATAGCCAAGAAAGGAACATAGTCATCGTTTTCACCTTGGGCAGTGCTTCCCCTCTTTGGTGCATAACGCAACTGATAATCCAATCCCATTTCTTCCAACAGTGCCTTACCTTCCACACCATACTTCAGTCGGAGATCATCAGCTTGCTTGGAAGCAGCATACTTCTTGACATACATATTCAATGCAGACACATGAGCCTTTTCGGCCAAGTATTGCTTGTAAATGTTCACAAAGTCATCGATTTTGATTTCTTTAACTTCTTCGTCAAACAGATCAAGTTTATCTTCTGGAACAAATTTTCCAGTCAATCCATCTTTATTGGTCAGGGTGATATTGTTAAAGTTGAAATCACCATTAGAAATAAACGAATAATTGCGGTATGTTGCAGACTGAATAGGAAGTGTAATTTCCTTACCTTTGTTGTTTGTATTGTATTCTTCGACACGTTTGGCCAAATCCACATCTTTGATCTTGGTAATTGCTCCGGTTCTAACGGTCAAAAAGCTAACATTGGGACGATTTTCGTTGCCCACAATGTCAATAATTTTGGCTTGTTTGCTATCGGTCACAAATTCAACCTTGGAAAGATCTTCACCCTTCTTAGTTGTCGAATTGTATTCACTTTCTACCAAATCGATAGAAACCGTTCCCAACGAATTTTCAATTTCTTCCAAGAAGACCTTCATGGAAAGAACGGGAATTTCGTGTTGCAGAGTGATCTTACCACCAAGCAATGCCTGAGCCTTCAGTTCGTTCTCTGCTCTGCCCTTCTGGCTTACTGTGAACGACTTTTGCAGCATTTTAGCATACAACCCACAACCTGCTTTTCGGAGCAAGGAGATGCCAACATTAGCCTTATTCTGTTGGCTCAAAAGATAAACCAAAGAGAATAAAAATGCGGATTCTTCCAAATCGGCACTCGTCAAAGTAGCAATTTCTGACAAATCAATTGCAAACAAATGAGATTCGTTTCGAGTCTCAAACACATCAACCGAATTGTCGGCATTTTGTTCCAACTTAATGATATCGTTTCCGACTTGCCAAACAAAATCATACTTCCTGTCGATTTTGATATTTTTCTTGGTTTTCTTGCCCTTCACAAACGAAACGGCACTTTCGCGCATTTGTTTATAATCCTGAACGTGGTTCATTGCACCACCAAAGGCATCAGCCATATCCAAAAGGAGACGGCGATTATAATATGAATTATATCCAACAACTGTTGCAGAAGAAAATTCTTTCTTCAGAGATTTGCAAATCCTAACAATCTCAGAATCATTTGCACCGCTGTTAGCATATCCATCAGAGAGGAAATAAAGTGATGAATTGTTGTGGCCAGTCAAAAGACTAACATCTTGAATGGTTCCCTTCAGGGAAGAAAGAACCTGATCAAAACACGTAAGACCACGGGCATAAACCTTTTCCTCAATAAGCTTACTGAGGTTTTTGTTGTCAAGGTTGACTCCTTTAAAAATCCAAGAGAAATCATTCTTAGAAGAGAAATATGCCAGTGAAAGAGTATCGGCAGTTTGGAGCAGATCTTTTGTTGCAAGCAATGTTGCCTTCAATTCATCAATTGCGGAATACATTGATCCCGACAGGTCAACCACAAAGTAATAGTTAGTTGGTTGATTCGTGCTATTTTCGTTTTTCGGTAGTGTTATTTTCATATAATTATTCAAGACTTTTTGCGATTGCTTCCAATTCGATTGCTCTTTTTTGTTCTGGACTCAAAAGATTGCTGAGTTTACCTTCCAAAGTTTCTAATTCCTTTTTTCTCGAAGAAAGAAGAATTTGTCCAATTCTGGTGGTTATATCCCGTTCCCATTCATCGACAGTATATCCCATCCATTTGAATTGTAAAGAAGGGATTTTCAATTTTTGAACCGCCTTATCAAACATTTCACTCTTTTGAAGCAGAAATGCAAGAATATCAACCAACTTAGTGGTGTCTGTAATTATCTGAATATTTGTTCTTTCCGAACCTTTTTCTTCATTGTATCCAAAGCTCAAATGTGTTTCCCATTTAGGTTTTTCGGCTTTAGCGATTTCTGCTTTTTTTGTTGCCACGATGGACATCAAATTGGCCACTTTTTGATCTATTTCGTTTTCGTTCATATTTTTTCGTTTTTGTTTTAATTAACTATAATAAAGATCATCGGTTTTATCTTTGATCACTGTGCCATTGGTTAGATGTCTATGCAGTCTATATAGTTCTAACCTATTTACTGCCGCGATATCCATTCCGCTATGTATAATATTATCATAATATTGGTTGCTATACACATCATTTTCCCAAACCATTTCTTTGATGTTGATCAATCTCGCCGTTTTTCGCAACGAATATGTGTGCCCTGTTATCGTTCTTCTATCTATACCAAAAACACAATTTTGGGTCAAGATAACTGGAACGAATACATCGGGATGTGCGGTTTTCGTGAAATATTTCGAATCGACCAATCTATTGTCATATGGATATTCGGGATGAAGTGGCGTAGTATCAACATTTTCAACTTTAACCATTTCCCATTTCGAATAATCCGCAGAATGAAGATCTTTTTGAAAAATATCCATTAATTCCGCATAATTAGAAACCGGCACTTCAGTATTAACACTCGCCAAGGATTGAATACTCGGCAGCGTTATCAATTCTTCCCCGTCACAGAACACAAACATTTTCTTCGATTTGCGAATATGTTTGCCATGTCCCGACCATTTATCTCCTTCTTTGACTTGAGTAAACCAATCGAATTTTCCCAAATAGATCAAATCGACTTGTTTCTTCGTCTTATAAGATGCTCCCGGAATCAACTGTTTCGTTTTAACCGAACATCCTTGAAGCTTGGAATATTCTACGGATTTTTGGTATTCCTCAGAACTAGCGGGCAAGAGAATCAGATCTTTTCCAGACCACGCATAAACAAATTCACCATCCAGAACACGACGAGAACAATCGCCATTCATAAGAATACCAATAAGATTCTCAGGTGTGATTTCAAATTCGATTCCGCGAGAATCATAAATTCTGATATACGAACGGCCACTAGAAAAATGACTCCAACGATAGCGTTCAACGTTCTTATTCAGAACAAATCCAGATTGTGGAGTATTGTCGAATTCCTCTGGTTCGATGTCTTTGTGTCGCCACGATTCCCAACTCTTCGCTTTACGTAAGACACCTTTGTCATCGTAGTAAATGACGTATGCCAATTTTTTTTGATACGTATCCTGTCTTTGTTGAAACCCCGCGACAATTCGTTTCGGTATAAATAATTGTTGTTCACTCATGGTATATAAATTGACATTTTCTTTTATGTTTTAATTGTGCAGTTAAAGTGTTTTGCTTCATCCCAACCGACTGCGCTGCTTCCAGCATAGATGGAAAAATTTGTCCTGTCAATTTATTTTTGACCCGTCGCGCCATTCCATTGTTTGCTTTCATACATTTACATTGCTCTGCGGTGAATTTGCGTCCTTTCTGTCCCGGTTTAGGCACTGTCATATAAGCCTCGTCTTTATAACAAAAATCATATTCGGCATTTCTTGCCCGTAATTTATTTGCCAATGTGGTTTCGTTTATAGAGAATGTCTTTGCAGCATCTCTAATAGAGGAAAAAGTTTCCTGCGTTTGTTTATGCACTACGATTATACCGGGTTTTTTTCTTCCCGTTCGTTGTTTAGATAACATCTCTCTGGTTTGTTGTGTGTGCATGTGTCCGGGTTTTCCGGTTTTCGCCTGTGATATTTTCTTTTTTGTTTGATCGGTATGTGTCCGTCCTCGCATTGCTTTTGATCTTCGTTCTTTGGTTTCATCAGAAACAACCCGCAAACGTAAAGTGTCTGATATTTTTTTACGATGTTCCTCAGAAAGAACACTTTTAAAGCATCCCTGTCCCGTTTCGGGTATCAAATTAGCCCATTCAGGAGAATCCACAACATTAAACAATACGGAATAATATTCTCCTTGCTTTCTGAGTTCATGTTTATCGGTTGTTTCGAACAATATTATCGTTTTCAATTTTGATGCTGATAAAAAATTATCCTGCAAATGTTTTCTCCACACTTTCCCGCTCCCCTTATATTTATGCGGCTCCTTGTTTACCGTTGACCCTAGATAATTTAGCCCCAACGGGCTAATTTTATGATATAAAAACATTTTTCGCAATTGAACTGGCGTAGTCATAATATACTACTTATGCCAGATACGACTACCGGACACATCCCCAAAATACTTTATTATCCATATTTTCAATTGTAATATATGTTGAGGTAATACTCGATTTTCACGGGTGTAATATCAAGCGTCACTTTCATGTTGTTCAAGTCTTTGAGGTGATATCGTGCAGAAAGCCTTTTATACCAACCAAATATACCTTTTGCTTTCAAATCTTCATTCAACTGTGCTATCTGTGCTTCAGCATCTTTGGCAGAAAGGCTTTTCCAAGGACTGATTTCATACAAATCTCTTTTTTCCGGTTCCAAAAAAGTACGTTTGTCAGATATGGTATATTCGATCAAATCTATTCGATCTAATCCTTTTTCAGCAAGAATTTCCTGCATTTTATTCAATGCTACCGTTTTTGTTGGCCGATGGAATTCGATAATATCTTTCGTCAACCGCCATTTATATTTGTAATCTAACAAATAATCGTATTGATAATCAACCGAAACATCGACAGTTTTTATTAGTTTTTCAATCTTTTTCATAAAAATAACAATCCAAATAAGTGATGACTTCAACATCGCTGTGGACGCTTTCTTGGGTATAATATGTTTGAAGGAATTTAAGTCTTTTGATGTGTTTTTCCCTTTGCTCTTTCAATGAAACGATTTCTGGAGAACAAGTTGGAGAGTTATCACAAGGATACACATTCTCAGTATCAAACCCCATTACCACATCCAAAATCCTTCTAAACAATGATTTCGCCTTTTTCTCCGAAACATCATTTGCGTCAATCGTCTGTTGTCTATCTTGCAAATCTGCGATTTCTAAATTTATTTTTTCTATCTGAGCTTCGTTTTCTCTTATTTGCTGTTCTTTATCTTCTTTGAGGAGAACACCATCGTCACATAAAAAACAAATCGTTTTCTCAGTATTTGGAATTTCTTTTTTTTCCACACGAACTACATCACCAAAAAGCTTCCATTCAGGATCAATATGAGCCTTAGCAATGGCGTCTAATCGCTGTGCTTCATCAACCTTTATGCCAGCATAAACATCAATTCTTGTATAACTCCCGTTTTCATAATTCCAACGACCATCACGGTGTTCGAAGTGTATCTCCATAGCCGAAATGGTCTTGCGATGTATCTCTATTGATTTCTTTATCATATTATTCTCCAATCACCAAACTAAACCTTCTCGATTTTACCGGATCAACCCAATGAAAACTGTCATAGGGGAAATCGATATATGTTCCTGCTCGATCATAAATTTTTTCTAGTTTATGATCCTTTGTTTCACATACTAAACCATCGATATCAGAAGTTGTCAATGTGATTAAATGAAGTTTTGTGATGGCATATGCATCAGTGTGAGGAGCAATATAATCTCCCGGCTCATACTTTTGAATCTGAATAAAACTGTATGTATCCTTCAACAGTTCATCAAAATCAGCATCAGCAAAAATGGCATCTTTCAACTCTTTGGTCATATTCACATCCTTCAAAGAAGTGAATTGGGAAAATACATTAGGAATGATAGATGCATGAAGATCTTTACCTTCTCTCGGTTTAAAGAGGTGAAGATGTTTTTCCACCAATTCCAATATTCTGTCTGAATTGCGTAAAAAATTAGGTATCGTTTTCATAATTTCTTCTGTTCGTGGATTTGTTCCCATCGTTTTTGCACCATCAATGCCGCCAATTTAGATTCAAGCCCATACAAGCCCAAACACATAACATCGTGACATTCGACAATAATAGTCTGTCCCTTATCAGTAACACCCAAATCACACGACCATGCCACATGCGAGCCTTCCCACTTAGAGATTATTTCATCCATAACCTTATAATCAGGTGATATTCTAAAATCGCCCTTATAATGTTTCGATCCTATAAGTTCGCCGTTCAAAACAAAACAACGCCATTCTGATTGAATGTCAACAACAGTACTCAACATGACCACTTCATCACCATTGGCCACATAGTTTATATAGTATATAGTATCCATTTGCGCACCACTCATCACAAATCCATTAAATTCCTTTTGTCTTTCGGGAATAGGTTTGACAAATAATGGTGTTGTTTTACTGAATACTTCCGCTTCAGCCAATGTTCCTGTCCATATGGTTCTTCCCGAATAATTCAGGAGTTCGTTGGGAATATATCCAAGGGGATTTGCAGTATATCCGAATCTTTGGACGACATCATTGATAAATGCTACGCCACCATAAAAAAAGCAATCTTCATCAATATGATCTGGCACAGCATCAACCAATTCGACAATATGACCCAATTGATAAGATCCATCTTTCATGATGTCTCTATTCATCCAATTTCTGGCCTTTTGTGAAATGATACTTCTCATAATGATACAAGTGGTTTTTCTAAATTTTTTGATTCAATCCAAAAACAGTCAATTTCTGCTTTAAAACAAGGAATAGAATCATCTGTTGGACGCAACATTTCAACCATGAACAAAAGATGTGTTTTTTCGTCATCCAAATATGGTTGTTCGTAATCTTCTACATGTCCACTTCCCGGAATACGAGTGCCAGTTTTGACCACCTTTCGATCAATCACTCGCCCAACATAATCTTTATATTCTATCCTCTCAACTGTGTGTAAAGAACGTTTATTGCCTCCATATCCGCTGTTCGCCTCCATCTCAGCGCATTCTTTGCATACATTCTCTGGCGTCCCGCCTTCGGTAACATTCAGACTCGATACCTCAAATCGATCAAAGCAAAGGCAGCACATCACTTTCCCATCTGGGCAGGTGGGGCCATCATGGGCCTGTCCGCAGCAAAGGCGAACAAATCGGATGCAGGCAACGGCTCGGGGCTGGTCTGTCGTGTCCATGGTAGTCATTTGCTCGCCGTCGCCTGATCCGAGACGTTCGGCAGAAATACAACGGTCGCGCTGGGGAATGGTGCCGAGTTCACATGCCCCCCGAATTTGAGCCGTCCACGAATGAAGGTCACTTGCCCTTTCGTCGCGTAGTCGTGCCACCATGCTGTGTCCGTCCGCGCAGGGACGAGGCAGACCACCAGCGCCCCGCGTTGGCTTTCCTCATAGGCTTTCTTCATCCACTGGCCGATTGCCCTTCCGTATGGCGGGTTCATCCAGCATTTGCCGTCCCACGGTTGCGCCAGCCCGTCATCGTCGCGGGTGTAGTAGCGCGGGCATTTGGCGTTTGTCGGAGAGGCGCACACGTCGAGTTCCAGCGGTCCATGCAGGGCGTTCATCCGGTCGAAGAAGTCTTGTGGAGTCGGCCAGTCATCGGACGCGCTAGAGAAATGCACGGAAGATGCCGAACAAGGCAGTGGAGGCAACAGAGCCCCGGCGGTAGTTGGTTCAGTATTCATGATCTTTTTTCGGGGCTCTGTGCCTCACTTTGGGCGTTATGCAACATGCCAAGTGCAAGAGCATCGACAATTCTATCATAAACAATCTCACCTTTATATGAAGCATTAACAGAAAGGCCAAAGTGTCTAATAAATTCGTCGATTCGTGTCCTATCATAGGGATTCATCACATTGCGAATCATATCCTCTTTACATAAAGGGTATCCAACACGTTTAATGAAAACCGGATTTCGGACTATCACATCATCATAGGTGCGAATTCTTCTTCGAAATTCCATTTCCTTTTTGGAAAGAATGGATTCGATGCCTTTTTCTGTCACATTGAAACATCCATAATCCCCTTTCTCAAGAAGTAACAATCCTTTTTCACGCAATTTCGAACAGACCAAAAACCATGGAGATGTAAGATCATAACAAAAATATCGATTCCTATAAAACTGTGATTGTTCTCGTTGACCCGGACCCATTAATTGTTTGTGGGCACATCCCAATGCATGAAGCAATACTTGTTTTTCGTCTGACGATAATGACAAATCCATCGGTCATTATCGTCTTTGAAATTCACTTTGTCAAGTTAATCGAAGAAAAAGTGATGGATATGGGTAAGTATGTACATGGCAAAAAAGAATGAATATAATAAAGATGAAATCGAGTTTATGAGAGCGTTTTATCCACAAAAAGGTGCAACATGGTGTGCGAAAGAATTGGGAAGAAAGAGTTTCAATATATATAATTTGGCAAAAAGATTGAATTTACAATTTATTAAAAAAACGAATTTTGATTTAACCCTTCTAACTCCCATCTCAAACCAATACCTGATTTATTTGTTGGGGTTTTGGTGGGCCGATGCAAATATATCTCCAACAACTCTTTTTTTAGAAATAGAAGAATCAGACGCAGTTCAAATAAAAGAAATATACAAACAAATATGCAACTTTTCTATATATATTAGACCCAAACGCATCAACGACAAACAGACCAACACACTATTGATATGCCAAAAATCCCTTTGTTCTATTTTAAAGCAATATGATTATGATGAAAAATCCTTCAACGAGCCTTTCAAAATATTAGCAGCGATTCCAAAGGAATATCATTATTTGTGGTGGCGTGGTTTTTTCGACGGTGATGGGAATGTAAGAGTTGACACTAAAGGGAGATACGGTTTCAATATGTCTGGCAATGTTTCGCGCTCATGGGTTTGTTTGAAACATGTGTTAAAATACCTCAAAATAAAATTTTCTCTATATAAAAGCAACCCCTCCAAAAGTCAAAAATATTCGGCTATAATTTGTCAAAATAAAGACGGTTTTAAAAAATTTTTTAATTATATTTATAAAAACCGAGATATCGATGAAATTGGATTACTTCGAAAATACGAAAAGTGTAAACAAGGACTTAGACAGATGGAACAATTCGAACAAGGATCAACAAACGGAAGAAAATCTATATCTTTATTGGACAAAAAACACAAAAAACTACACACATTTAGATCTATTTCGGATGCTTCCAAATTTATAAGCATAGAATCATCTAAACTATATCACATAATACGAAAAAATTCTATCGCAATAGACGAAAATTGGGAAATCATATATAATAATTAATTATTTCTTTGATCCCCTTCTCATCTACTATAAACGAATTAAATCTTGGTCTATTCTTCAGGTTCAAAGAATCTGCATACGAATCACCTCTAACTGGAGTAGAAAATCGGAAAAACTCAAAATTATTATATTCGCCGTACTGGACGGTGTGGCGATCCCCACACAACAATATCCATCTTTGAATATTATCGTATTTTTTGGACGCATTAATAAATAAATCCTGAACAAACGATTCCCTCGCTGTTCCAGAATCGGGTATATTTCCCCCCCTCACTTTCCCCGATGCGCCATGTTCCAAAATAAACAAATTGCCGTCAATAGTGAAGTCGATCCATCTATTTGTAGCAATCTGAAAATCGATATCAGGAAAAACTTGTGAAAGAGAATAAAGAAGAATCCAATCTCCAAGCATGTCATGGTTTGAACTCGCCGCTTTAATTTGTAAATTATCAAATTTATTTTGCATCTCACCTATAAAAAACGATAAAGTTTCGAATGCAATTTTATACTGTTCAATTCCCCATATACCGTCTTGTAATTGTGTGCCCCTTGAAGTGAAGGAATTCAACGAATGCAGAATATCACCACCAAAAACTATAATTGCTTTAGAAGGGGGATGTTTTCTTTTATCCAAATCCCCTTGTATTTGACATAAATAACTTTCAAACGAAAGTTTTATGTCATCAAACCCATATACGGGCTGATTATAACTATTATTTGTGGGATGAATATTACCAAAATGTGTGTCGGAAACACCATAAACCGCAACAAAATCATTTTCTGTTATTTTATTTCTTTTAGATGTAGTTTTTTTTATTTTTCGAAAAGAAAAAGAATCGACAAACGATTTAATGGGTGTCAATATTCCCATTTGTGTTTGTCGCCACTTATCGGCATCTTCCTGAGTGTTTTTCCACTCTATACGTTCAAATTTCTGTTCAATATTGGTTCTCTTTTCCAAGAGCATATCACCAATTATCTTATCTTCCGTCAACTGTTCAATCTTCTCGTCAGTGTATGGAATCGATTTGTGATTGATTCCCAATGCTTGAATAACGAACTCCACCACCTTTTTGGGAGTGCTAGTTCGTTGCGCAATCTGACCTGCCGTAAATGGATTCTTATCAAAATCTGAATACAACTTAATAATCGTATCGACCTTGGATTCATCTAAGACATAGTTTTGTCCTAATTTTTTTTCTGAGTGAAAAATATATTTTCTGTTCGCGGAATTGAACGTATATTTTTCCGAACTTTCTACCGACGCTTCGCTGTTTTCGTCCATATTTATATGTATATTTATCTGAATGAGGGATTTAATAAATCAAGAAACGAACAAATAGTTAACATCTTTTTGTTCTTTTTCCTCTATTAAATTTTCATACCAAGCGGCATCATTCTGTGCCTTTTTAATGGATGCCCTAAATACACAAACCCCGTCTTGATGTGATTTGTCTGGATCAATGCCTGATTCCATAGCCTCTATAAGTGCATCCAAATCATCTCGATCATCACGTTTCACAAAAGGAATGCCGTTGCTTTTATTGTCAGATTTCCAATTGGTTCGTTCTTTGTTGTCCCGCTTGGTTGTTTTCTTGGCAGCAGCAACAACATCATCAAAATACTGAACTCTCATTCCATTCCAAACAAAACTTCGCACATCCTTTTTAAGGACCATGACACATATCGGCAACCAGTATTTTGGTCCTTCGATTCGTACGTGATTCTTGACTCCTTCCAGAACATATTCGGTTTGGTTGTTAAATCCGATTCGTCCATATGTTCCTTTTTTCCCAGACAAAAAGGTCATAATCTTACCAACGAAGTCCATGGCATCAGCATATGAATTGGTGAAAAAGTCCAAATCTCCGGGAACTTTGTGAGGCTGTTTTCGTGTCACTGCCATAGCAATCGACCCACCTAATACCAGTTTGGAGCCACGGGCATAGTTGATCACCAAAGAATTGGCATCTACCCATTTGTTGTCCAGCGGTGCAAACAAATCTTTCAACGCTTGCACAGTCCATGAAGTACTACTTTTCTCACCCATCACACAAAATACACCACAATGGTATAGATTGTCAAGGATTAAAACAATGTTCCCGGTCCATGAACATCAATCTGCTTACGCAAACCTCGTGTGTCATATCCGAAATCTTGTTTCAGTTTATTGAAAATCTCCCCAACTGTACTTTCGTCCACATCTGACGAAACAATATTATATGACGGATCACCATGCAACAGACAATTCAAAATAATTCTTGTCCAATATACACGTTTTCCGTTATCCAATTTTTCGTCACCTTCTCCAACGGCATTGAATGCTTTAATTTTAGCCAAAACCGACTTGCCCCTGATTTCGGGTTGTTCTGTCCATCGGCTCGAAATACCTTCATATTTATCCATTACGTGCTCGACAAATCCTAACACCGGTCTAACCGCTTTAGTCTGTTCAAAGAAATCTGATATTTTCTCAAATGGAATTTGTTGTCTCTTGAACTTCAACGAAAATTTATGCATATCCTTTCCTTTTACGTTGAAATTCAATGCTCTAATAGCCATCTTGGCCAGTTCTAGTTCTTCTGGTGAAGGAAGCGGTTCGTCTTCCATAGGCATTTCTTCGCCCATGTCTTCGCCTTCGGGCATTTCTCCCCCCTCACCTTCATCGCCCATGTCTTCTCCTCCAGCTTGTGGCGGGACAGGGGGTTTTTCGGCTTCTGTCAACAAGGCGTTCACATAACTATCAAATAAAGTTTTGATCATAATTTTAGGTAGTAGGAATGGCGGTATTCAAAAATCTGGTCCATTTATCAGCATCCCATGTTTTTGACATTTTGCCAAAGTCTTGTGGATTTTTCGCTCTTGTCTGAAGTGCCGTAGCAAATTCTTCTTGCTCAATTGGATCTATTTCATTGGTCTGAACATTTTGTGGATTTTGAATATTTTGTTGCCCCGGTTGAACTTGTTGCTGTTGAACGTTTGGTTGTGATTGACCGGGAGTATTTTGAAATTTCATTGGTGATTTTGGTGTCACATTACCGACACCAGCAGGATTTTGAACAGCCGTTCCAGCAGGATTTTGGGGAGTATTTCCACCCCTGTTGAATCCTTTTCCCGGATTGGCAAAATCTTCCAATAATTGTTCTATGGTTTCATCAAATAAACTCTTCATGCTTCTATTTACCTCGAAATTGGATAATTCTAACTCTGGTTGAACCTCTTGTTTTTGTGGCATTTTAAAATTCATATCAAATTGTTGTTGAAACTCTTCACCATGTTCTTTTATATTCATATCTGGCCAAACTCTGTCAAAATCCACCTTTCCCAATCCTCCATTTTGTTCTTCATATTCTTGCCATGCTACCATGAATTCTTGTGAATATGATGCAATATCTGGTTCGTCGTCATCATCTCTCATCGTCTCAAAAATATTTTCAATGATGCTCTGTGCCCCTCTCTGCGTCCAAATCAACACTATCTCATCTTGTGCATTTCTGAAATGTTTCTGTTTTATGCCAGTCATACAAATAACACTTTCTATAGCATCTAGTGCTCTCCTATGATATTCCCCCTGTTGTGCAGAATTATATGCCAAATCATAACATCTAGTCAATAAATCTTTCAAATATTCATCATCGTTCTCTGCAATCACTGTGGCCGCTTGATGAATATTTTTCACATCTCCCCCATATTCGATAGCCAAATATTCAAAGACTTGTTTTTGTTGTTTATCCGTCAACCATTCCAAATATTCCGATTCATACGAAACGCCTGAATCTGCCGTATAAAGCCAATCAGCTTCGCCCTCCAAAACTTCCTTGGCAGTTTCCCTTGGATCAGAGTTAGAACGGCCATACGAAGATTTGTATATAAAATCTGTCAATTCACTCCATTCAGTTTCGCCAGTGTTGATCATGACATTGTCCCCTCGGAATTCAAACAATGTTTGATGTTTGTTGACAAACTCGGGATTTTTTACACCAACATGAAAACATATTCTAACATCATGTTTGATGAATTCTATCTGTTTTTCTTCTGGCATCTTGTCAACTTCCTCAATCACTTTTTCGGGTTTGAAATTTTGCATACAAAAACTAACTGCCTCATTCTTTAACGCAAGATCAAAAATAGTATCCTTCAACTCTTCATGTTCCTTCAAAAACTCTTTCACATCTATCTGCGAATCATCCGAATTCATGAACTGTTTCGATTGAAAGTGAAACTGGAATTTCTCATTTTGTTTTTTATCTATGATGATATACAGTGGACCTTGTTTGTTATATTGGTTGAAGTAATTGTAACTTCCTGTGGAAGCTGTACACCATCTGGTATTTCGCCCATATGAACAACTAGCTTCTTGAGACTTTGGAACAACGATCAAATAATTTTCAGACACATAAATCTTGTCTGCCTGCCCTTCCATTTCCTTTTGCTCTTCTTTTTCTTTTGCTTCTGCTATTTTTTTACCAAACACAGAATAATCCTCATCGTTCACCAAATAATATAACTCGCTAAAAGATTTTATCCGATTAATATCAGTAAACACTTTCAATTGTTCGTCTTGTTTCAGCAATCTTTTGTATTTATGATATTCCGTAAGATCATCGTATATTTTATAACTATCCTCATGCCAACGGTTTGCGTGAGCACTATCCATCTTCAAATAATTCTTTAAAATCCATTCAGAATATTCTCCTTCTGTCGGATCTGTGTTGAAAACGATACCTCGCACTAACTCGACTATCGCAACTTCTGTATCTTCTGGTGACAAATGTTTTGACAATCCTATATCTTTCCAATATTTTCTAATTTGATCAGTATATTTTGATAACAGAAATGCATTTCTTTTTTCGGGATTAGCCTCCAATAGCAAATGATTATGATTGAAAAACTCTCTAAATGTCATTCAATTATTTACTTCAATTTTCTCTTGCTTGTAATGATCAGTTGAAGTAAATTAGTTTTGCACAATATTATAAATTGATTCTACCTCAATCTGCGGGTCTGTGAGGTAGGGATTATTAACAATTCATGGGTTCTTTGGTCTTCCCCTTTGTGTAGAATTGTTAATAGGACGACGTGGGCTTTATACGCATTTCAATGTGGTTTTGCTTCGGGTTTTATTTATTCCAAATTCTTTCTTCACCACTTTACATTTTAAAAAATAAAATGCGAAAGGGGGAGGGGGGTCTTTGGAATATAAAAACTCGAAGCATTACCGCATGACACTGCAATTAGTCTTGTACTTTACCAACATAAATAATATTAACTAATATGTACATAATGTACATACAAAAATTTTCGTTTTTGGTTGCTTATGTGTTGATTGTGTGGTATAGTGCTATATGTTTTACTTTACATTGAAGAAGCTATCGGAATATCCAGATAGTATCATTATGTTCACTTCAGACAATGATTCTGAAATAAATGTTGATCCCAAAGTATTGGAGAAAATAGATTGTAAATTGGTTGACGATTTACCATATCTACCATACGTCAAATTGTCCATAATGGCTGGTATGCATGAAATATATCTAAGCGATATACTAAGAAATAAACAAGATGAAGCCAAACTTCATGCATTTAGAATTTTTGAGAAGTTAACTTTGAAAAATTGGCATTATCTTCAAAATTTGGGTTCGGAAGGAAAAGAATTATTTTTCTATGATTAGCATTTATACAGATGGATCATGCAGTGTGAATAAAACCAATACCAATAATTTGGGTGGTTATTCATTTGTCGCAATCAATGAATCCGGTCAAGAAATATGCTCATTCTCTGAAGGTGTAAAAAACACCACAAATAATAGAATGGAAATGATGGCAGTTATTGCCGCATTAGAAAAATTCAAACATAATATAGACCCATTAACTATTCACTCCGATTCAGAATATGTTGTGAAATGTATGAATGAAGAATGGTGGAAAAAATGGATCAAAAATGATTGGAAAATTAAATCCAATGAAGTCAAAAACAAAGATCTATGGATTGACATATTGGAACTTCTAACCGTCAAAACCAATGTCACTTTCAAATGGGTCAAAGGACATTCGGTAAACAATGTGTGGAACGAAAAAGCACACAATTTAGCCTTTGCAAAAACAAAAAAAGAAAATATTAGAATCGTAAACAAATGAGTGAGAAAGAAAAAATAGAACTATCCGAAGAACAATCTCAAGTTTTTCAAAATATCAAAGAATTCATCAATGGTAATGACAACGATTATTGTTTGCTGGAAGGTTCAGCAGGTAGCGGGAAAAGCACTCTTGTTTCATTCATCATTCGCGAACTTTTAGATACCTCATTGTTCGGAAACATTTGTATTGCGGGAACAACGCATAAATGCGTCAAAGTGTTGAAAGCCATGTGTGATCATGAAATCACATCAAAAATCGGGTTTTCGACAGTTCATTCTCTTTTGGGTATGAAGTGTAAAATCACCAAAGAAGGCAAAGAAGTATTTGAACGAGATAGACAATCCGTTTCAAAAGTTCCTTTGTACGATTTCATCATTATTGACGAAGTTTCGATGTTAGTAGATGAATTGTTCAACGAACTTCACGATCAGAACTATAAGAATATCAAAGTATTATTTGTCGGAGATTCCAATCAGATCAATCCAATCAATCATACACATTCGATTCCGATGTTGGAAGAAAAGCGTGAGTTGTTCAATATTGCGCATTTCAAGTTAACCAAAGTTATCAGACAAGCTGAAAATAATCCAATTATCAAATTCTCCAGAAAAGTGTTGAACGATGAGTTCTCATTGGATAGTGGAGTGAAGGATATTGTTGATAATACTGGTGTTGTCATGTTGGGTGATCAAAAAGATGTATTGGAAGGATTGCTGAAGTATTATTTCTGTTCAGATAAATTTGACGAGAATGCTGATTATTGTCGTTTGATTGCTTGGAGAAATGCTACAGTTGAAAGGTTCAATCATACTATTCGACGTATGAAATATGGTCCAAAAGCTGGCAAAGTGGTTATCAATGAGAAATTGATTGTAGATCGTCCAATCAAAGGTGAAGGAGTTGATAATCAAGCAGTTCTCTTTCACACCAATGAAGATCTCATTGTGAGGGATATCAAGGAAACTACCAAGAAGCTTTGGGATACCGAATTCAAGATTTACAGGACTTTTGTTCAAGGTGATGTTGAACAGGATTATATCGATATTATCCATGAGCGATATGAAGGATTGTATGCGCAAATGTTGAAGAAAATGGCCGATGATGCTAATTCGGAGCGTGACAACTTTCAACGGGTTTCCAAATGGAAGAAATACTTCTCATTCATCGATTCATTTGCTAATGTGAAGTATGGTTATGGGATTACTGCTCATACAAGTCAAGGATCAACATATGATAATGCCTTTGTGTTTTATTCGGACATCATGGCAAATAGAAAAGAAGAGGAGCGTAAACGTATCATTTACACTTCTATGACAAGACCGAAAAATATGTTGTTCATGTTCTAATGGAAAAGGACTTTTTGCCAGAATTCCTAAAGAAGTATAAAACCGAGATATTTGAACGGTTAAAGGAAACGCCATTTGCTATGACAAAGAAGTGCGATTTGTGCGGATTTGTTTGCATGGAGGCAGAACATACTTGTCGGGAATGTGGAGCCTATCGATTTGTCCCAATAGAAAAAGATGAAATTCCTCGTCTTTCTATTGAATTGCAAGAAGATTGGCGATAAATCCCAATATATGAAAAAATGGTATATTGCGTTCTTTCGCTATCAAGATTCAAAGACTTGGCAAAGATCGTTTTTGTTTGATGATAGGAAAAAGTTGAAGAATCACATATCAAGTTTGGATTATGTTGATCCGAATTTCAAGATAAAGTTGATAAGGTTGCCTGAATAATATGGAAGATAGAAAATTAATCAAATTGCAGTTGTTGGGATTAGCCGACAAGAGAACGGATGAACACGATTCGGTTCACAAAGTGGTGAACAATGCTAAGGTGTTGTTGGAGTTTGTTGATGGTGATGACGATAGAGTTCGATATGAAGGTGTTGGCATCGGCAATGATCGTGATGAACCAGTTCAGACCAATCTTGCTGCGATAGAGAAGGAAGAACAGGGGCAAACACTACTCGAAAAGTTTGGAATTCCAGCAGAACCGAATGACGAAGAACTGAAAAGTGATCAAGAATTGATATTCAAATTGTGGTTTTTTGTGGTGTTTTCACAATCTTTGCAAAATAAATCTTTTTACGAATTGGAGTGTTTGTTGAAAAATGATAAATTTGAAAGAGAAATGCCAGCGTTTGTGAAACAAAACAAATCATATGTCGATGCCGTGCGATCTGTGTTGAATCAACGTTTGGGATATATGGCGGAAAATATCAAGAAGCAATCGGCAGCAAGTGCTAAGTTTTTTTCTCCAGAATCACAACCGCTTGTTGAAGCTGTTCAAAAATATTTGGACGAAAAAGACAAAGAGGTAAAACTTGATGTGGAAAAGCTTAAAAGCTCACCAGATTTAGGTGATTTGTATGTGTCGAATTTTATATATAGAAAGATTGACGAACAAGTTCCGTCTTTGTTGCAAGAATATATCAAAAGACACATTCACGAACTCGACGATGTTCAATTGGAACATATTGCTGGTGCGGTGCGTAAAATAACGGCAGAAGAGCAGGAGTATAGAGCAAAAATGTGCGAAGCGAACAAGATCATTGTGGATAAGGCCACAACTGCGGATAACATCTCAACTATCAATTGTTGTGTGTCAGAGACAATACCCAATCCCGAATCGCATACTCAAACCATGTTGAAAAATTATTGGGGAAAAAGAGAAAAACAACCAGCACCAGAACCAGAAGATATGCTTGCTCCATTTTATACCACTAAGGTCAGCCAAAAAACACTCCCATTTAAGGATGACGTAGTATTCGGTGAAGATATTGGAAAAATTCTGTTTGATAATTTGACACTCAAATCCGAAACCGCTCCAGTAGAAATCAATCCAGAACTACAAAATATTAGCACAGAAAGCATATGCATTACCGGTATGTTCACATGTGGCGATAATAAGCCGTATTTTTATTCGGAAAAATCTATGTATGATGATATGAATGAATATGCCGATGAAAGGGAGGAAGACGAATAAATTTATGATACCATTTAACAGAGAATATTGGATCGAACAACTCCTCAAAGAAGTTGGATTGATGGGAACGCCATATGCAGAACTTGACAAACATGAAGTTGAACTTGATTCCCCTACAGGAAGAGCATCGGGCTTCAAAGTCAATGCTAAAACATATGTGGATCAACAGTTATTGTTCATCGAAAACGAATACAACAATCAACCTGAACCTGTTTCGTTTGAATCGTTTACTCCTGAAATGCCGCTTGAGGTGGTTCAATTGCCAGAAATAAAACTACAAGAAGTCAAACCTGAAAATATCAGATTTTTTGTGGTTTCTGTATTTCCTCCAATGGAATATGTGGTTATCATAAATGACGATGGTGAATGGCAATCACAAGATCAAATCAATCAGGTAAAAGATCCGAGATTTTTCAAAGGTGAGAAAAAACGCGAAGAATTGACAGGATCAGAAGATGTTATTTCATTTTATCAATATCTTTCTACTGTTTCCCTGATTCCTAGACAACAGCAAGATTTGACTGCGTTCGAAAAGATAACCGGCAACATGGATACCGTTTTTGACGGGTTGAAAATGCAAGGAATACTATAATATGATTAAATCCGCCCAAATAACAGCAGGCTTTCCGATGACGATGGATGTTTACAAGTCATCCCGCGTTTTCAAGTTCAATGACAAATTCAACGTTTTATACGGTGAAAATGGAATCGGAAAAAGTATTCTATTGAAGACGATTGCTGCTCATTGTGGAATTGCGACTGCCGGTTGGTCAGCGATTTCCGAACCAATGAAATTGGGCTATAATCAAGCCAATCATTTTCCTTATGTGTATCGTCAATACACTCCGGGTGCCAATATTGATGCCCGAGTAGAATGGGATGGCACTCCAACCTTCTACAACGATGCAGACATGTTGTCGAAGAATGACACAACATGGTTCTTTTCCAATGCAAGCCAGTCAGGGGACGGTATCACAACCGAATCCGAACAGATGGATATCCTTGCCGCAAAACCTTCAGCAGGACAATATCGTATCCACAAAGTTAATAAAATAATGCAAGTCATTAAGACACCGCCAAATTTATTAATTGTTCCACCCCACATTAACAACAAAGCCTTGGCTCAATTGGAAGTGAATTATATTGCATCCTTGCCTAGAAATGGTAAAATGACATTGTTGTTGGATGAGCCGGAAAAAGCCATCGCATTACCTAAACAGTTGGAATTGTTTGAAACGATTGAAAAATTATCCGAATGGTTCCAAGTCATTTTGGTTACACATTCACCGTTTATTCTTTCTTTCAAAGGAATCAATCTGATTGATATGGTTGATGGATATTCTAAGACTTGTGTCAACCTGATAAGAAAACGATTCAAGGTTAAGGATAAATAATGGCATATGAAGATATCGCCTAATCAATTCGTTGGTAAATGCATTAACGAAATGATAAAGCATGGCATATCCATTCATCTTACCCAACGGAAGAACAACAGCAAACATGCTTCCAATTATTTCGATCCTGATAAAAAAGAGTTCGTTGTAAATTTCTTTGGCGATTATTCCCGGAAATACTTCTTGGAGACGTTTCTTCATGAATATTGTCATTTTAAACAAATGATTGATACCAAATTCAACATGACCCAATATGATAAGGCATGTGAAATATTCAACGATTGGTTAGAATTTAAAAGAGATTCTTGCCCTTTACGTGTGATTCGATTGGTTCAAAAATTAGAACTAGATTGTGAAAAAAGAGCAGTCAAATTAATACAAAAATATAAATTACCTATAAACATTCCAGATTATATTAAACAATCAAATGTTTATATTTTGTCATATAATATTTTTCATAAACATAGAAAATTCTTCAATTTCTCTTGTTATTATGAAAAAGACATATTAACACTTATGAGTAGCGATCACGTTTTGGTGAAAGATTTGGGGGGTTTGCCTGAAGGATTCGAAGAGATATTCACTAAGAATTCGGAATAGAATTAATCGAAAAGATCTCTAAATTTACTCACTTTTGGTAGATCTTCCGGGTTTTTGGTTGATCTTTCTTGTGCTCTTTTGATTTCGGCATCGGTGAACAGAAGGGTTAATTCTTTTCCTTGTTCAGTTTGAACACGAATGAAATTATATTTGTCATTAGCGGCCCAATGTTTCTTGGTGTTGCCAACTTGTTGTAAATCGCCTATTCTTTTTGCAGTAGCCATATGTATATTTGGATTTATGAATACAAAAGTTTTTCGTCTATAAAGTTCCACGTTCTGAAATCGTTTCTAACTTCGTCATTGGCATTTTGTAGATTCAATTTTGAAAAAGTATCAAAATCAGTATAAACATCACAAATGAGTTTATTTCCGATCAAAAAGGCGTTAAATTCCTTTCTTTCTGTTTCTGACATAGCCGCAAACATCTTATTTGACAAAAACATTCTATCCTTTATTTCTTTCTGAATAATGGATATTAGTGGTGCCATCGAACAATCTTCACTGGCAATTTTACATATCGCAATATGTTTTGGGGCCATATTGCGATATCTTCCGTATAACCACATTCTAACTTCAGACACATCATCGCCTCTCAACCAATGATAATTATCAATAGGATGATGACCGATCTGTGTGGGCTTTCCGACAAAATTAAAACCGTATTGCGGGGTTTCTGCGATTGATGGTAGAAAAACGAACGGCATCATTGATATGAAATTTCTTCTTTGCATATCTATATTTAGATATTTTTGGAAATGGAATCAAACATATCTTTCAGATTATGCTTTTGGAGAAAGGATTTCAATTTTTTCCTATCTGGTTCCTTCTCATTATTCAACAGTATCACTTCATCCAACACCGATCCATCTAATTCGTCCAGTTTACCAGTTGTTGGAATGGATGTGTTGCTTTTGACGAAGAATACTCTATTGGTGGTCTTTTTCAACTTGACACATATTTTGTTGATGAAGTTGTCAATTTTGTCTTTTGGATAATGTGTGAACAACTCGTGATTCGGCTGAAGGGAATGATTGTGGTAGATGAAAAGCTTATGATTGTGAAGATTGTCGTTTATACTTTGGATCAGGAAGTACATCATGATCTTCTTCACATTGATGTCGAATTTGGTAAGCAGATTACAATCAAAAAGGGTATTGATTAGAGGGATTTCCAATTCGGATATGATTTGATCGATAGATTTGAAATCGTATTGCATAAAAGTTAGACTGAAGGATTGCATTCAAATTCGGTTTCCCATTCTTCCGGTATGAAAACTTGTTTCAGGCGATTAAGATTTGACAAACGTCTCTGAGGCATATCTTTCCATGTAACCTTCATGTGGGCAGGATTAGAGGGATCGTAAAAGGAATGCATATATCCTTTTTTGGAAAATGGTGTTCCACAAATAATCCGTTTATCACTATGAGTTATAAGAGATGAAAGATAATATTCAAATTGCTCTTTTGACCAAATATCGGGATTATCAACTATCACCACATCGTAAATACGGGGTTTGCGAACTTTATAAAATTGAGCAACTTGATCATACAAGTGCATTGTGTCGAAAGAGGCGACTGTTATTTCCGATCCATTTTTCAAAAATATAGTATTAAGAACATTTGTTTTCTGGTATGCTTGGGTAAATTCGGTTAAAAGATCATTCGGCAAAATATCCAAAATCTGTTTTTTTATGAACTTTGTTCGATCCCAACTATGACTAGCCAATAAACATTTTGAATTCGGTTTAGTCATAGCAGTATATGCCAACACACAATTAGACATAGTTGACATTCCGATTTGACGACAAGCCATTATGTGAGACTTGTCATATTTCATAATGTTATTCAAAATCTTCCTCTGAATTGGATAAAATTCTGGTTTTGGATCAGTCATATTAGGATAACCCAAATATGATCGAAGCATGTTGTTATCTTCACAAAATTTGATAATTGGGTGATCTGTTTCTTGCGCTATTGTTCCGTTTGCCCATAGTGGCAAAAATAGAGCAGATATCGATTTAAGTAAAGTTCTTCTTTTCATAAATTATTTGATTAAATTTTTTTCATTTCGTATGACCACATAAAACCGCCAGTCGTTTTGCGACCACCCGCACAGACTCTGCAAATTCCCTGATAGCAACATTTCATATGTTCAGCGGCTTGTTTGACAGACTCAAACGAACGTATGAAATTTCCATGTATATCATATTGATGCACTGGAACACAATTTGATTTATGTAGTTTTTCGTAATGTGCAAGTACTTTTTGTGTTTTTAACGGCGATCTTCTGTTTATATGTTTTCTACCTTTGTTAATCTGTGAAAAAAATGCACCCCATTCATCTTTAGATTTTCTTTTTAAAGAAGCTTTGGACCTATTTTGTTTTTTATCTATATTCAGATTTGTTGTTTTTATTTTTTCCTCCTTGATCTTTTTAGGTTTAATGGGTTTTTCGTTTTTTGTTTTATTTTCTTTGAGGCTTTTGATGGGGTATGTGAAATGTCGGTCATCGACGAAAGAAAATATAAAATTGTCATAGAAAAGTTTATTAAATTCTGTAAAGTTCCGTGTAAAAAAGCCGACACTTTTTTCTTCCGCTTGAGCACATTTTATCAACGAATCGTAAACAGCAATCACCTCAAAAGTATCACTTTTCATTTTGACTATGGGTTTATATCGTTTTTTATATTTTCCCTCTTTATGATTTTGTTTATTCTTTATGCTTATTTTGTTCTTACAAACTTCGGATTGAAATTTCCTAATTGGAGGGTTGTCACCTCCATCGGTTAAATTTAACCCGTTTCCTTCTGGATATCTACTTTTGTTGCTTTTGAATTGTTCGATGTAATGTTTTTCCAATTCATTGAGCTTTGATTTGTGACATTTACAAATTATGGAGAAAATATGTTTATCATACCCATATTTTTTCAAAGATCGATACATTAAACTGGTATATTTACGTTTTTTGAGAGGACAGTAATTTCTATCAAAATATTTATAAGATGACCATCGCATATCAATGTTTGATGATTGTCCTATATAAATGTTACCCGATGGCGATTTTATAGAGTATATACCGCAGTTTGTATCGTCCATAATACATACTTATCATTTCATATATAAATCCTTTAGATCTTTTGGCACTTTTCCTATTCTGGCGTGAATAATGCCATTATAGGAATCATCTCGAAATAACACCTTTTCTTGGATTTGTACCAATAACTCTTCATATGCCATCATCCATTTGGTCTTGCAGAGTGTTAAAATTGATCGTTCGAAATTTTCTTTGCCATGAAGTTCTATATCATTCAATAGTTCTTTAGAGGAACCATAATATTTTTTCCAATCACTTTCGACCCATTTTCGTTTTGCGCGTTTTTCGTCTTTTTTCTGTTTTTGTTTTCGATGCGACCAAAATATTTTTTTACCCCAATAATATTTCTTCTCTCCGTCTTTGGCATTTAGTCTGGTTATTTTATAGACAAAACCATGATATGTCATTATTTCTTCCTCATCCGGGGCATTCAACCAATTACTCATTCCGAGATTTATCGGAAAACGTGATTATTTTCTACGTTTTTTTCGCATTTTTCTCCGCATCGTCGGCATTATGATTTTGGGTGTTCGGACATCACTTGTGTCATATGCTCCATCATTTCCCAATACTGATGCGACTGCCATGTCTTCTAATAGCGGTAAAATGAATTTGTCAAACTTTTTTGTCATGAAAGTATTTATTTTCTTGCATCTATATATCTCATAAGTTACATTAGTAAGAATTATGGAACCTTCGGAAATATCCGCACTAGATTTGATAGATCAATATGCTAAGGAAATAGAGATGGATACTAACATTGATCGTCTTAATGTTATGGACAAACAACTCTCTTCACCAAACATAAAACACAAATGGCTGTTCAGAGTCATCAAAGTTAAACGCAATTTACTTCGCCTTCAAGAGGCCAAGGAGATGATGATACTGCAAGAAATGGAGTCCAACACACTTCGCCTATCAAAAGCTATCATAATGTCACGAGTGGAGTCTAACGTAGAAGCCAAGAAACTAACCAGACAGATCAAAGAGCACGAATTGTTGATCGAATACCTCGACAGAGCAGTTGATAAAATCTTCAGTCAAATGGGATTTGATTTTAGGAATTTGGTTGAACTGATTAAATTGGAAACCCTGTAATATGAATGTAAGAAATAGAAAATATAGATACTATCAGAAATCACCGGGAATGATGATTCAATATGACGATTTTTGTATTGGAACCGATGGTAACTTGTACACTTTGCATGGTTCTGAATGGATTGAGAGGATTGCAGAAAATTATATTTGTTCTGAATTTGTTGGGTTGTTTGATGCAAATGGTGTTCCTATTTATGAATATGATATTTTATCACATGGAAAAGGCGAAAAAGGAGTTGTAGAATATCACGCCAATGCAACTACATTTGGACTGATGGATCGAAGTGGGCCAATTCCGCGACTTACGTTTATACCATTTGGAGGAATGACGGTGAATGTGATTGGAAATATTTTCGAAAATGCCGACTTGGTAGAAATTTATATGAATCCGCATCCCGAATTATACTAATATGAATACAGATAATGATGCATACAATCGGACATCAAATTTTTCCCAAATATGTTCAGCAAGTTATTATGGTCTCACAGAGATGTGTCTTTCTGGAAATTGGAATGATTTTGGTCAACAGACTCCTAAACAGAGAATTATCCAATGCGAATATTGTCGATTCCAAAATTTGTTCGAATATAAAGAATTTAGTTGTGTAAAATTCGCTGCTCCTTTAAAAATAGCAAAACCATTTTGAGAGTTGTAAATATGATACCTTGGAAAACATAAAAATTGATTATAAGAACAAAAACGGCATCATACAGTGCTCAGGATCACTATTGCGATTAATAAGAGAACGATTCTCTATAATAAATCCCATTTATCAACAAAGAAAATGGAATCCTAGAAAATACGTCATTACACCTTCCGGGGTTTTTAATGTTGGCCTTTGGAATCAGATCTCCCAATACATATCCAGCATCAACATCCCGGTAAAGGTTGAAGTAACTGCCGAATTTGAGAAAGTGTACAAACCTGCACTTCCAATCAAAAACCTCCAAACTATCGACGGATTTACCTACTATGATTATCAAGAGCATAGTATAAGAGAATTCATCAACAATGGACGAGGTATTAGCATTCTACCCACAGCCGCAGGAAAAGGCTTGGTTATTGCTGGATTGTGTAAAACTTTATTACACCACAATCCAAAGGCTAAAATACTGATTGTTGTCCCCAACACCTTTCTCCTTAACCAATTATTTGAATCCGTGGATTCTGAGTTTGGTGTAGGAAATATAAGCAGATGGGGTGATGGAAATTTACCCGATTGGTCACAAAACATAATCATAGCAAACACACAGATTATGTTGTCGAATATCAGTCATACATTGACGAATGTTCAACATTTCGATTACGTTGTAATCGACGAAGTTCACAGACTTGGGGAAAAGAACAACAAAATCAACAAAGTTATTCATAATATTCATACACCTCACAAATTTGGACTGACTGGAACATTGCCAGACAATATGTTGGCAGCATGGAACATTGTCGGTAAAATCGGTCCTATTCTATATGAAAAGAGTTCATACGAAATACGTCAACAGGGAACTATTGCCGAATTGGAAATACAAGTATTGAACTGTATTCATGATACTGCTCCCGATCCCGTTGACCCTTCTGATGTTAGGCCAAATGCCAAATATGAGAAAGAACTTCTATTTCTGATAGAAAATACTAAACGAAATGAAATGGTGAAAAAGATTGTTCAGAAGTTGAACAATAACGTTTTGATTATGGTTGATCGTATTCTTCATGGAGAAATATTAGAGAAGCTTCTGACAGGACTAAATCAAAAAGTTTATTTCGTTCAAGGTTCGACTGAATCTGATGCACGCACAGAAGTTAGGAAGCTGATGGAAGATCATGATGATGTGGTCTGCATTGGCATGAGCAACATCTTTTCAACCGGTGTGAGCATCAAAAACCTGCATTATGTCATTTTCCTAACATTGGGCAAATCGAATGTCAAAGTGCTACAAAGTATTGGCAGATCTTTAAGAAAAAATGCCAATAAAGACAAAGCTGTTATTTTTGATATATCCGACAATTTACAATATTCATACAATCATATGAAGAAACGTGTGAAAATGTATAAAAAGGATCAAATCAATTTTTCAATTAAGAATATTAAACTATAAACTATGAATACTGAAGATACGTTAGAATTAGATGAAGAGGAAATACTTGATGACCAAATCTGTGATGTAGATGTAGATATGGGCGATGAAGATCTCGACGATATTTTGGAGGATATTCCTAAAACTCGTAAGAAGAGAGAGAAAAAACCCACCCAAGAATATGTCAACAAAAATGAGATGTGGGAAGAGATTAAGAAATATTATGAACAATTGGGTGATGGATATGACTGGAATGCTCAGATTGTTCTGGACAAAAGCGATCACAGGGTTGATATTTCTCATGAATTGTCTTCAATGATCAACGATATAGCGGAAAAAATGGGATTCCGACCCAACTTTAAGAATTACAGCTATATAGGTGATATGCGCGGTGATGCCAAACTGAAAATGATCAAATGCATTCGTGATGGCGTTTTCAAGTGTTGGACACGTAATGCGGAAATAATGGAAGAAATCGATACAGGTAAAGGCATCAAAATGTATTTCCATTGCGATAAACATTGGAAAAAACATAAGAAACTTAAAGATCGTATTATGGAACCAGATGATATCATTGACGAATCTTCGGGCAAAAAGATCGTAACCTTTAAAAATAATGCTTTTGGATATTTCTCGGGCATTGCAACCAATTCCTTTCTCAACAGAATCAAGAAAGAAAAACTCTTAGAAGACACGAAAAGAACATTTCAAGAGATGACATGGGAAAGCCTCATGGCAACTGAACAATTCAAACACGTTCGTCGTCCGAAAATTATTGACCAAGACGAAAACGATTTAACATTCGAATAATGAAATATCTACTGACCTCAGACTTACACATAGGCAACAATAAAAACAATCCTATATTTTTTGACATTTCCCTGAAATATGCGGAATGGTTAAAAGAAACAGCTAAGTTGCACGGCATAACGGAAATTATTGTTGCTGGTGATTTCTTTCATGACAGAAATTCAGTCAATCTTATGGCATTGGATACTGGCCATAAGTTTTTAGATTGTCTCAGCGAATTCCAAACACATATTATTTGCGGAAATCATGATGCATGGTTTTTGGACAATTCAAATATTCATAGTTTGTCACCATTCAAGACGAGAAAGAATGTCCATATCTACGATGAATTGACTACTGTTGGTGATATCACCTATTGTCCTTGGGGAACAACAGCCGAAATGATTCCTGATGGGTCAAATGTTCTCATTGGGCATTGGAATCTTGTTTCGTTCCAAATGGCAAAGGGAAAAATATGCGATCATGGTGTTAAGGGAACCGATTTGATGGAAAAGTGTAATATGGCTTTTTCTGGTCATTTCCATAAACCACAACTACGAACATATGCAGGCAAACCGCTTAGAATGTTGGGCAGCGCATTCCAATTGAATTGGGGCGAATCCGGTGAAACCAAATTTTGCTATGTTTTGGATTCATCAAATAACACAATCACCGAAATCGAAAACACCGTTTCTCCTCGTTTCGAATATATTCATACCGATGATGATGTTCACAAAATCAAAGGCAATTTCATTTCTTTCCAGATTGTCAACGATGAAGCGGGAAATCTCACCAAAGATCGATATGAGGCATTGGCACCTATTTTATCTGTTCCGAATTTTATAGAAAAAACGGTTGTCGTATTGGAAAAACAGATGGAAGAATTCCAATTGGTGCAAATGGAAGAAGCTTTGGAAGAATTTTTATCGGCTACATCATATGCCGAGGACATCAAACCAAAGATATCCGAAGAGTTTATGAAGCTACACGATTCTTTTAGTTGAAAAAAAGAATAAAACGGGATAAATCAATCAAATGAATAGGTTCAAAGAAAATACCATTGTTGGAATTGTTACATGTAATCGTCAAGAGATGTTTCAAACATGTTTTGATAGCATAGACAAAGAGGCAGTCGATAAGATTGTGGTTATCAATTCTGGTGATAGATATGATTCCTATCCTGACAATGTCGAAGTCATTTTCCCCAAACGTGCACCAATAGTTGTCGGTGTGGCTAAGAACATGCTCCTTCGCGAAATGTATAATGCCGTCAACTCAAAAGGCGAGCCATATGAATGGTTTTTTGTGGTTGAAGATGATGTCAAAATAACAGATAATAAGGTTTGGGAAAAATACATCGAAACCGCATGTGATTCGGGATTGATACATTTCCAATTGTCGTATGGAACGCATGGCGGCATTGCTGGCGGATCTGTTAACCCTGATGGATCGATAAACAAAGCGCATGTAGTAGAATATTCTAAAAATCAAGTAGATTTCTACAATAATTCATTTGCAGCGTTTTCTGTAGGACATAGATCTACGCTTCAACAGTTTGGTGGTGGTAATCTTTTTAGAGAAGATTTCATCAATGCGGCAGAACATTTATATTCACATCATCTAATGTTTACTAGAGGCATGGGAACTCCATTCCACTATTTTGCCGATGTATTCAATTCCTTTCAATACATTCAAGATCAAGACGAAAATCACAACAAATCATCTATAAGAAATAATCCAGATTTCATGAAGAATTTCCTTTATAGCTGGCAGTTATTCAAATCTTTGGTGGGTAAAACTCCTGATAAATTGGAGAAAATGACTCCTGTATCTTTGATGGGTTGTTTGGAAAACCTTGAAGCACTGTACGCTAAGAAACAATTGTTGTAATTTCTGTTTACAAACGGTTGTGGATGTGTTATAATGAGAAATGGGCGATACTTCAGGAGCAGAGGCAATCACAGACAGAAAAACATATTTGAAGATTCCGTTCGAATCTGGCAATATCATTACACAGAATGTATTTGATGACAACGATACGTATTTCTTTTTAAAGTTCAGAGAACATGCTTCGGCATACAATGCCAAGCTCACCGAAAGTGGTTTCAAACGTCTCAAAGATGAGATGGAAAAATATGATTTTTCTCTGCTGAAACTTGATAAAGATATTCGATACAATTTTGTCGAAGAACGAGTATGGATTTGTGACCATCTGAAGATATTGGTCAGTGTCACATTTGTTCGAATGAACGATGATTATTTGGACAATCTATCTGAACAAGATAAAGAGGAAGACGACGATCTGAAATTTGACCACAATGTAGAAATTCTATTTCCAACCGAGTCCTTACCAGCAGTTACCTTTGCCGAAACTCTTATAAGCATAAGTCACGAAGAGCGCCATAAGAAAGAAAAGAAGAACCAAATTCACATCTTCGAAAAGGAAGGGCAAGCGTTACGGCTTACGTCCCATATCGTCAGTCCATTTGACATAGAATTGGAAAAACACTACAATGATGGATTTGTTGAAGTTGATGCCCGAATCCGCCAATGGTTGGATACACCAACACCAAACAAAAAATTGGTGCTGCTGAATGGCAAACCGGGAACAGGAAAGACCAATTACATCAAACATCTGCTGAATCATAATCCACATAAGAAGAAAATTTACATTCCTCCTTTTTATATTTCGGCTTTGACTGATCCGAGCTTTTTCAGCTTCATTAAGCAATATACGGGAAGCACGTTGGTTATTGAAGATGCTGAAAAGATTCTGATGTCAAGAGAAACCGATTCAGAGAATAGCGCAATCAGTGTTCTTCTCAATCTGTGCGATGGCATTTTAGCCAATGTGTTGGATTTCCGCCTCATTGTTTCATTTAATACTGATGCAAAGAATATAGACAAAGCATTGTTGAGAAAAGGTAGATTGTTCCTTCAATATAATTTCGATAATTTATCTGAGGATAAAACAGAAGATCTGTATCGGGAATTGTATAATCAGGCTCCACCACAAAAAGAGATGACATTGGCAGAAATTTACAATTCTGAAGAAAATGGTAATGTGGTTGAAACGCCAAAACCGATGGGATTCCTATGAAGAAACTCGGTGTTTGCATAACCACTTTTAATAGCGAAGATTACTTCTCCGCTCTTTACAATTCTCTTCCCTTGGATCGAATTGACGAATTGGTTGTGGTCAATGGTGGCGAACCATATCAAAAAGATTACAAATGTTCCAAATGGATTCAACACGAAACGGTTAAATATGCTTCTGCTGCTCGCAATGATGGTTTGAGATACTTGGATGCACAGGGTTGCGAAAATCTATTCGTTATTGAGGACGATATGATCATCACTAATCCTCTTGTCTTTGATCATTACATTGAAACGTCTGAGAAATCGGGTTTCGAGTATTTGTGTTATGCTAGTAATGCATGGCATTCAGGTCCAAAGTTTGCCAGAACTCCCCGTTTACAGGTACAATATTCGGAAACGATTGCGGTCAATCTCATGAAGCATTCGTGTAATGACTTCACATTCCGAACCAAAAATGTGCTGGAAAAGACGGGATTTTATGATAGTGGTTATCAATACATGTTTGATGTCGATTATTCGTACAGACTGTTTCAGGATAAGTTTATAGATTTTTGGTGGTTTCCTGATAGCGCCCATTCCGATCATTATATAAACAATAATCCTGATGCGATAAGTCGAATGAATCCGAATGGTGAACGTGATAATAAATTGGGACCGGATATGGCTAGATTTATATCTAAACACGAAATTTACATTTCGCATATTCTGGATACACCGGAAAAATTTGTCAGAGAAAAGTTAGAACAAAAGAAATAATATGTGGTTGCTATTGTGAGTGCCTTGAAAAATTTATAAATGAAGACTATGTTTATCAATGATCCCGCTGTTCGTAAAATGGTCAAATACGATAATCGCAAAAAACAAGAAAACCAACAGTATGTGTCGTTGACAAAAATTGTGGTTCCATCCGAATGGGATAAACAACAACTGTTAATGGCTTTCAAGTATATACATGATTTGCGTAATATCGATAGCGATTATATGGCAGTCAACACCATCATGCATATGTATGCATGTCCAGATCTAATAGAAGTTCAAAATGAAGATTAAAAAGTCTCGGAGTTTTTGATAAGTATCATATATGCTGATATCGAAATCGACCGAACAAGAGATAATAGATGTGTATGTACAGAAAAATGTCACCATTCCAGATTTAGGTAAATTGTTTGGAGTTGGTCGGGTAAAAATAGGAAATATTTTAAAGAAGTATAATATAAAAATTATCAAAGGGCGCAAAGGCGAGGCAAAGAATAGGAAAGATAAAGACCACGCTATAAAATGTATAGTAAAAAGAAAACCGTTCGATCTTGATATTCGCGACTTGGAACCATATCAAGATCGAGAGAAATTGTCGTTTCTTTGTTTTGCGATTCGTTCACAATTCAAATCAACATATAATACCAAACAAAAATTTCTATCGTATTTAAATAAATTTTATGATGACAATTATTTTAATTTCATTTATCAACGGTGGATTTCTAATGACAAAAATACTCTTTTCAAACCAAGTATTGACCATTTAATTCCTCGGTCAAGAGGCGGAACGTGGGAACTGGATAATATCGTATTTTTGACATGGTTTGAAAATTTAGCTAAATTGAATATGACTTGGGAAGAATGGCAACTTTTTAAAAAACAATTTGATTGCAAATCCGATTTATTTCTATGACATACCAAAAAGAGCTAATCAATAAGAATGAATTGGTAGAACGATACCTAACCGAAAACTTAACACTAAAACAATTGCATGATATCTATAAAGTTAATAGAATGTGGATAAGGAATGTATTGAAAGAATGTGGTGTGGTAGTCTCAAAAAAAAATAAACTGAAGAAGTTTAGCGAAGAACATAGGAACAAAATATCTAAAGCAATGAAGGGTAAAAAATACAATAGAACAACTTCAAGAACTGATACCATACGAAAGATAACAGCCAACAGAAAGGTGTCTTTGCATGAAACGTATATAGATCAATTCGACGATCTCGAAAAATTCATTTTTTTGTCGAAAATTGTTTCGCGACACATAAAACAACACTTCAATACCGAAGAAAAATTGAAATCATTTTTTGATAAATTTTATTTTGACAAAACTTTTAATGTGTTGTATAGTGTTTGGCGGAATAGTGGTAAAAATCCCCAACTACGCCCATCTATTGATCATGATGTTCCCTTGTCAAAAAAGGGTTTGTGGAATATAGAAAATTTATCATTTTTATCATGGTTTGAAAATAGATTGAAAAGAAATATGACAATGGATGAATGGCACATTTTCAAACATAAAACACAAACAGAAAGCCAGTTATTTATATGAAGCCAGTTATTAAAATCATTTCGTCAACTTTCGGAAAACATCACAGACAAGATGTGGCAGTTGATTCGTGGCTACACATCAAAAAAATGTATCCAGATGTGGTCGATATTATCAATATTCAGTTTGCGGGAGAAATAGAACGGGAAAATATTCCGTATCCACAATTAGAAACGAAATGGGTATTATCCGATTCTACAATCACGACAAAAGGAACGAAAAATTTACCACTTGTTCGCCAAATGTTGTTTTGGGCATCGCAACAATGTGATGAAAACCGTGATGATGTTTGGTTTATTTGGGTCAATTCGGATTGTATCATTCTTCCCCGCATGATCGATACGATTATCAAAGATAAACCAGATATGAAAGCGTTTAGTCGTGTTGATATTCATGATGTTGCCAATTTCGATGAGATATTGAATAGAGGAGCCAAGTTTGTCCGAATGGAACCGGCAGGATTTGATGCTGTAGTCTTTAACGATTCTTGGTATAGAAAAAACCAAGCACTTTTTGAGAACGATTTTGTCATTGGACGAGTTTTGTTCGATGTATATTTGGCAGGAATAGCTAGACTGTTTGGAAATCCTAAAGATTTGTTGGGTAATGATTTGCCTCCTTGTTTAGTGCATATTTGGCATGAAACTACATCACATGATGATAATGTAGAAAATGAATGGAACAAAAGTATCGTTAAGAATAGCAATTTTGTTCGATTGGTCGTAAATATCATGCATTATCACCTACAATTCAATATTTGCCGACGAAAGGATTGGGGAGCATTTCTTCAATTGGGTGAAAAAGAAAAACAGTTTGAGAATGATTATTTCCAAACGATGAATGTCAGAACAGAAAATACAATTAGAAAATTATGAGTGAAATTAAACATAACGAGATGGTTCGCGCATTAGCGAAAGATGGTTGGCTAATCAAAAATGAGATGAGCGGTGGCGATTGTCATTTGCTTCATATGGCATTGGGGTTTGTGGGTGAAGTTGCCGAACTTCAGGAACCATTTGAGGAAGATTGTGATCAGAAACCTCTTGATGTGGAAAACGTTGTCGAAGAATTGGGCGATATGGAATTCTACTTAGAAGGTCTTAGACAAGGTCTTGGATTGGAATATGAGGACATTCATTCCTTTTCGCCTAGATTTGGTGAAGATGTTTCTGCGCAAAAGGCTTTAAAAAATCTTGTTATCTTAGCAGGAAAAGTGCTGGATGCCGTCAAACGTGTTGTGATTTATCGCAAACCCGTCGATATTCCTCTTACTTCCACTCTTTTATATTTTGTTGATGGTTATATGGACGCTATTCGCAATCATATTAAGGTTACTCGTCAAGATACCTTGGATGCCAATATTTCCAAGCTCGGAAAGCGTTATGAAGGTCTTCGCTATTCCAACCAAGCGGCAGTCGATAGAGCAGACAAGATGGAGAACTAATGAAGATTAAATGATACACAGTAGTAAGTCCATCTCATAGAGCATTGATGGAAAAATACATGCTTCCTTCATTTCCAAATAATCCCAATATGGAAATGACTATAAAGTATATTCCACAATTATGTCCGACTTCCGAATTTGAAAGTAGTGGATGGCATTCGGTGATGCGCGAAAAGGCTAAATGTTTTTATGATTCGCTTGTAGCACTACAAGAAGATGAATTGATGATGTTTATTGATACTGATATCTATCACGCAGTAGATTGGTATAGCGATATGTTGACTAATATGATTGATGTTGATCTGGCCATACAAAATGATTATGGTGGAGGACTGAATACGGGATTTTTCTGCGCACGGAGAAATCCCGTAACAGAAAATCTTTTTAAAGCGATATTTACATATATAGATAATTTTTCCAACGAACAAAAAGCCATGACCGAGTTTTGTTTAAAACATAAACAATATGAAGAAATACGTGATCTTAGGTGGAAGTTTCTTCCACCAAAATATTGGACATATGGGGAAAACCATAAACACTTTGATGGAACAGATGATTTTGGTTTACCGTCAGATTGTCATATTGTTCATTGTAATTGGACAAAATCGTTCGCGTTGAAAACAATTCTATGTGATCTCTGTATTTCTAAATTAAGATAAAGATGATTTTATTTTTATAGCTTTGTTGAATTTACGCAATAAACCAATTTCGTATTTATTGTTCGGATATAAGAAGTCTATTAGTAAGATGAGATGTCTTTTTTTGCATACACGAATTTGAGAATTTGAACCACATTTGGTATGGGTTTTTCTCTCTAAAAAAGAGATATTCATATTTGTTAATAAATCGCGAAAATAATCCCAATTGTGATCATAATGTCCAGTAATAATAAACTGTTTATTGTTTTCGGAATAATACCAACACCCATCACCATCTATCAATCCTAAGAAAAAACAATGCCATAAGTCATTGGGGATGTGTGATAATATTTTATTCGCAGATGAAAGACTTTTTTTATCATAATTATTCTCGATTAAGAATTTACCGAGATCTGAATCGAAACATCTCACCATCAAATGTTTTTTTCCATTTTTTGATCTTTCTAATATATTCCATTTTCCGGTATGTTCAAATACATGCATAATGTTGATCATGTCGTCTTTGGAACAATGAAAAACTATCTCATATCCCTTTTTTGATTTTCTTATATGACCATCAGCAAATAGATAACCTAATAAATAGACCGACTCTTTACAAAAACTTGTTATAAATAAATGCGATTTTATATTCTTATTTCTTAATACTTTCAGTCCCAATTTAAATGCTTTATTTACTATTGAATTGTTTGATTTGTTGAGAATTTTTGCCGATTCACTCACTCCTTTTTCACTGTAGTTATTTTTTAACCATTCTATTTCTTCAATTGACCACGATATATTCATGTATATACTTATTATGCACAGGAATAATCTCTTTAGAATGTGTTTGCTATTTTTGTGATAAAAGAGTAATTAACCGTATGTATAATCTGAAGTCATATTCTACATTTGACATAAAAGAACACGGGACAGTGCTCACTGTTGCATGTCCAATCGCTATGCCAAGAAATAAAACAGAAATGATGAAACATTTATCACCAGTTGAAATAGACGGAGAAATATATAGTCCGAAAAGATTTGAAACATATTGTCTCCAGTGTGATTTACGAGAAGGTGAAATGATAGGAGTACTTGTATGACGCCTGACGAAATAATTTTAGCCAACAGACGTATGATAGAACAGTTCTTGGGCAGACCCATGCGATATAGATCAGACAATCCAGCCTTTGCAGGCAAATCGTTTGAAGAAATGAATGAAATGATCGAAGATGCAGAATACATGGAACATGTTCGCGGATTTAAAAATGATTTAAAAAGCGTTGATTTTTTATAATATGTCTGGACCAACATATCAATACATTTTGACCACAGATAAAGACGCAATTGTGCAATTTGATTGGAAAATGTTCTTTCGCGAGGAATCGATATTGACATGTAAGGGTGAAGAACGAGAATTGCCCCGTCATTTTATAGGAAAACGCGCTCAAGACGTTCTTCCCGATAAGTGTTATTTTATGCGACCCAAATAAATTATGTTTGATTTTTCTCTACTTCGTCCCCAACCACAATACCCCAAATATCCGGGCAACTATGTGAATACCGATGAATATTTGGAACAATATTTCTATAATTATTATTTAACACATCATAAGAATGAACGGTTGAAGAGATATTATTTGCCAATTTGGTGGACCAATCTTTTTGTGGACAACAATCCGATAGATGTTCAGAAATATATCAATGCCATAGATTGGTCTTTGCCATGGTTCACCGTTTGTCAGATGGATGATGGAGTCAGATACCAGTTGCCTCCCAATACGCTTGTATTCCACGCAGGAGGCAACACGGGCAGCGGAATGAAGATACCTATTCCCCTTGTGGCAAGTCCCTTCCCAGAGCATTACAAGACGAAAAAAGATAAAGACGTTTTGGCTTCTTTTGTTGGATCGATGACACATCCAATTAGAGCAAAATTATTTGACACATTTATCAGCAATACAGACTTTATTTTCAATGCTCCCAAACCGTGGAGTCAAAGTGTCTCCGATGATGATTTAGATGATTTCGTCAACATCACCAAGCGTTCCCATTTCACTCTGAGTCCTGCCGGATATGGTTTCTCTAGTTTTAGAACATATCAAGCAATTGAATTGGGATCGATACCTGTTTATATTTCAGATAGGCAGTTTTGGTTGCCGTTCCGAGATGAATTGAATTGGGGCGAATTTTGTGTTTTATTACACATCAACGAAATACAAGATTTACCTGACATATTGAATGGTATTTCTGAAGAAAAGCGGAAAGAAATGCTTGCCAAAGGACAAGAAGTATGGAATAGTCATTTTTCCTTGGATAAAATTTGCCAGAATATAATAAAACGTTTATGAGTGAGAATTTAAGTTTAAAACAGTTATCGGAAAGTTTGGGTAAACCAGAACATGTGATTGAATATTGGATTAGGCACAAACATATTATCTCTGTCAAAAAAGAAAAAGGTCGTTTGATGTTCACTCACAATGAAGTCACAAAACTTAGAAAACATTTCGAAGATAGAGAAAACAATAAAGCGAGTGTCAAAAAAAGGCAGACCGATATTATTGCAAAGACAACCAATGCTTGGAAGGATAAAAATGCAACAGTCAATTTGGCAGTTATCGGGCAACGACAGTATGATACCCATCATGTTGCCAAATTTGATAAAGAATTTAAACTGATCGGATTTTACAAAAATCGCAATCAAGCGGTTATTGATCATTTCAAGAAAAAAGGTTTGGGGAATACCTCTATTGTCATTCGATATCTTAGATATAATCGCACTTTGCGTAATACCATGGAACGAGGCAGTTCGTGGTTTGGTCATTATTATGTATATGTTCCTGTTGAAAATGATAGAACTTTTTTATATAATAACGAAAACAAATATGGTCGCGGACCAGCAATTCCGGTGATTGCGGTTCACAAGAACGGTAAAGAACAATTGTTTGAAAGTAAAAAGGTTTTGACACAATATTTGGGCGTATCGTATGTTACGGTCTGTCATCACGCTGATACTGGTAAATTGTTTTCTGATAAACAGGTCAGAGTATATACTGCTGGCAAACGAAAACAATTCAATTCGGTCAAAGATGTTGTTAAATTTTACGGAATTTCTAAAAATATCACAAGACCGCAGATCGAACATATGGCCAAAACCGGAAAAACCATACGTGGTCACAAAGTTCGTCTGAAACAATATTATGAATGATATAAAGAACGAAACACGACAATGGAATTGTTTAGATCCATGGCCACCACAACCAGAAAAACCCCTCAGTAAAACGACTATACAAGATATAGTCGCAAAAGCAAAAGCACATTTTCCCAAAAAAGCGAATACTCTTTTCGATGAAGATCCTACTGAAAATATCAGCGATTCGTGTTTGAAGGCGGTTTCGCAAGACTTATGGGAAGACGATGATAGACTTGAGCTTAAATCATTATACAATATTCCCAAACAAATAGTGGAATCGGAATCAGAATGTGAAAAATCTTTCGACGACGAAGAATTGATGCCATATTTTTTAGCAGCTTTGGGAAATGATGAAAAAGCAGATCTTCATTCTACTATGGATGCGAATGTTTGGACAGATGAATTTCTGAAGACTTTTCAATATGCAAATCTTGACAGAGAAAGTGTTCATTCATGGGTTTGTAATATGATTATGGTTGGTTATGACCATGCACATTCTAGTCGTGATAAATCGTTTACCTATATTCTTCAATCACATTCTGGTGCTATAGTTAAATTGTTTCATTGGGAGCCGTCAGTTAAAGAAATGGATGAGGCTTATGTGTATTTTGTTAATGTTAACAGACTTCCCGCACGGATCAAAGTGGATCATCGCGGAATAGCAGGAACAAACTGTGTATTGTATCGGTGGTCCAGAAATGACGGGTTGCAAGTGTCGAATGGTGAAATAGAATTGGACACGAAGTATAAATGGACTATAATTAACACATGAATAAAACATATTTCACAAGCGATTGGCATTTGGGCGAAGATAGAATAGGCATAAACGGCAAACCCAATCTGTTTTATCGACCATTCGATTCTATAAGAACACAAAACGACACCATTGTTCTTCTTTAGTCCATTTATGTGATTTTATCTTGCTATTGATGATTGGGTGTGATATATTATTCATATGAAGTATTTATTCGTATTGAGTAGTTATTCGGATTATCGTCAGAAGATTTTTGACGAAATCATTTCCCCAAGAAACAAACAGTATTGTGATATCCACGGGTACAAATATGTGGAAATTCGCAAAGAACACAATCCGAAACCATTTCGAGGCAATTATACTTGGAATAAATTTTCGATTCCTTTAGACCTCATCAATTCTGGTGTTCTTAAAGAAGGAGATATTTTAATACATTATGATGCTGATATTTTGAATGTTAAACCAGAGATTTCATTGGAAATACCAGAAGATAAAAGTTTCGGATATAGTATTGATAGCGGGAATACTGTCTGCATGGGATTTTGGTCTATGCGTGTAAATGATTGGAGCAGACAATTGATAAGAAATGTGATGGACGAAAATAGGTGGAATCGACTCAAAGATGAAATCACTATTCATGATAGATTTAAAACGTTTTCAAGTTATGCCCAAGAGTTTCGAGAACAGGCAATGATTCATAAATTGTTTGGTGTTAAACGCCACAGTGATAAAAGCTATTGGGAATATCCAGATTATGGATGGCATTCTGACGTTACAGATGAATGTGTATATTCTTTAGACGAATTGCGTGACAATGTTCATGTGTTTCCCACAGAATATAATGTGACCGAATGGAAAGGAGAAAGCAGTTTACAATTCAATATAAATCCGATAGATGATAAGGATGACGTAATTCTGCGTCATTTTACTGGTTGTAGCTGGGAAAACATTAAATCGTGGGTTTGATGTTTAAAATTTCCAAACATTTCATATATTTTCGTCTATAACCCATTTCGTATTCGTTTGGCCAAATATATTTTCGTAATTTGGTTATTCCGTCTATATTGGATATACAAAAGCTCGAAAAACTGCCTTTTTTGCAACACCTTCGATCTATTCTATATTTAATGTTGAGCATTTCGCATATATTTTCGACGAAATCCCAATTCTGTTCATATGTAGAAGCGATGATGCAACGACATTGGCGACCAGACTTTGTATTTTTAGTATTATTAAAACACCCATCTGCATCAATCAATCCCAATAAAAAATATCTATGAAAATGAATAGGTATATTTTTCAATATCTTATTTGCTGATGATCCACTTTTCGTGTGATAATCACATGAGACTAGATATTCCACTAATATTCTGTTAGAGGTGGAAATTCTAATGAATGGCTTTCTTTTGCACCCATCTTTACACGATTTTGGGTTATTGTATTGTAATGACCATTTTCCAAATAATTCGAACAATGGCAATATATTTTCAATATCTTCTTGAATTCCATTTACTATAAGTTTTTGTTCAGTTTTAAATTTTTTGTTGTTGTTCACAACATGTCCGTCACCCCATATGAATCCCAATAAATATGCAGTTTCGGGCGTTTGACAATTTATAAACAAATCTGCTTTAACGGCAAAATTTTCTGATTTTTTCATTCGTAATTTATACAAGTTCTCCGCGTTAAATTTGAGGCCAAGACGATTGGCCTTTGATATAACTTGTTGTCTTGTTTTGTTCAAAATGTCGGCACAATATTTTGAACCGTAATTACTATAATTGTTTTTTATAATTAGTATCTCTTTAGCCGTCCATGTCAATTCTCTCATATATATGTTACTTATTTATGACAATGATATTTACCAGTATGTGTGGGGAAAGAATGTTGCGAGATATCCATAACTGGATTAAATAGCCAAAATGGACCCATTTAAAAATGATTTAGGTATTTTTGTTACTTGTTTTGATGAAGTAGAGGCTATTCGGTATGCTCTAACATCTTGTCGAAAATTTTATCCGACCAATCCAATCTATGTGACCACAGAAAGCGATAAGGACTTTTCGTTTTTATCTGAATTGGGCAACATACAAATAAACAAAGGCGAGGATACAATGGGTGGAGTGTTGGGTATTCGCCATGACAATGACGATTTTCGTTTACCCGACCAACAGGCAAAGATTAAAATAGCCACACTTGCGCTCATTGATCGTTTGACATTGGCCATTCCTTTTCTGGATTCTGAATATATCATTCTTCATTGTCCCGATACTCTGATTCGCGGCAAATTGAATATTCCAAATGGAACAGGATTAATGGGTTCGACAGTTAATAAATATTTTTGTGGTGATACCAATGATATCATCGTAAGAAATGGTGGAATACCTATTGTGAATTTTGGAGCAGTTCCGGCTATTTTCAATACTAACGATTTTCTCAAAGCGAGAGATAAATTGATGAATACGCCGAATTTGATAGATGAATTGTGTTATTCTTTTTATGCAGTATTTTCCCATGATATTATAATGCCCATTTTGTTCGCATTGATTGGTAAATTTGAAACATTTAATCCAGATATAACCGAATGTGGAAGAAATCCATATTGGGAAACGTCGCATCATTCATTAATCCATCAATTTAGGAGATTTTATCCAGTGAGGACATCTAAATACAGTGTAAATCAAAAATGAAATCAGATCTAATACAAAGAATAGCGGAATATATCAAACAGACACAGAATGGTAAGGGTGACTCGGATCAACATGTGATGACGTTGTTCTCTTTGGCTTTAGGAAGCAAAGCAAAGATGATGATAGAATTGGGTGTTAGATCGGGAACAACAACTAAACCATTGAGAGATGCGGCAGAATTGAATGGTGGATTTTTGTTTTCGGTTGACATTGACAAGAATCCGTTCGATACAAATAGCTCTTCTTGTTGGCAATATATTCAATCGGATGCGATTGCTTTTTTAGAAGATTGGGAAAGAGATGAAGGAATAGCACCAGATTTTGTTTACATTGACGATTGGCATAGTTATGACCATGTCAAAAAAGAATTGGAGATCTTGGATCGCATCGTTACACCTTCCACAATCATTATTCTTCATGATTTGATGTATGGTAACACTTGCCCATTTTATCATACCGATTTGACGTTAACAGAGGGGCAATGGGCGAATGGTGGTCCATATAGAGCGGTTGCCGAACTGAATCCACAATTTTGGGAATTTTCCACCCTTCCATGGAATAACGGTTTAACTATTTTACGCAAAAAATACTCGAATAAGTATAAGCAGAAATGAGAATTTTGGTCTTGGGATCGGCAGGTCAAATAGGATCTTCTACTGTCCGGTTTTTACAAAATCAAAAAGACGTAGAAGTAATCCAATGGGATATAGCACTTCATAATACACATGATCTTAGAAGACAAAATTTCGATTTGGAAGTATTGATGTGGAGTTGTGATTTTGTTTATTATTTTGCTTCCGATGTTGGTGGTGCCAAATATCTAGAAAACCATCAAAATTCTTATCAATTCATCAAAAACAACATGGATATAATGTCCAATGTTTTTCGGATGCTGAAAACAACAGGTGTTCCATTTCTATTCACTTCATCACAAATGGCCGAATTGCCCTTTTCGACTTATGGGCAGCTTAAATTGTTGGGCGAAAAGATGGCACAAGATATCGGCGGTTTGGTGGTTCGTCTTTGGAATGTGTATGGATATGAACCGGCATGTGAAAAATCCCATGTCATTACAGATTTCATCCAAATGGCTAAAACTACTGGTGTTATAAAGACTAGAACTACTGGTGAAGAGTCTCGACAATTATTATACGTAGAGGATTGTGTAAATGCTTTCTGGAAATTGACGAAAGAATACCATCACTTGGATAAGACTAAGAATTATCATATTACGAGTTTTGAATGGGTGAAAATAAAAGAAGTGGCAGAAATTGTAAGACAAATTGCCGGATGCGAATTGGTTCTAGGGGAAAAACAGGACCAAACTCAGATGAATGCTATGAATCCACCAGATGAATTTATAAAACAATATTGGACACCTTCCGTTTCACTTTATGACGGAATCAAAAAGATATACGATCATACTGTATGAGAACAGCCGTTTGTTTTTCCGGTGAATTGCGAAGCATTGACAAGTGTTTACCCCTAATACAGACAAATATTCTGAACAATTTACCAGAATATGATCTGTTTTACTTTACATGGAAAGATGATCGACACATCAAAAAACTTCAGCTATTTGAAAATCATCCAAACATAAAGTCTATTGTTTTGGAAGATAGGAAAATATTCGACTTGAACATATTCACCAATAAAAAGATTCGCGGTGAGGTTGACTTGATGGGAATGTTGAGACAATTGTATTGTTTGAAGCGTGTCAACGAAATAAAAAACGACTATTCATCATTGCATGGGGTAAAATATGATTGGGTTATCAGAATACGACCCGATATTTTTATCGTTGACAATACATCGTTTACAATCGACGAAAATATGGATGGGAATAAAGTATATATCCCCAATCACGACAATCATCATGGTTACAATGATAGATTTTATGTTAGTTCTGATCAAAACATGAACGTGTTATGTTCCAGAATAGACGATTTGATGGAATATGCGGAGATTGGGGGAATATTACATTATGAGAAGTTTTTCAAATTTGTAGTGGATATTAATGGAATAGATGTTGAGCGAATTGATTTACGATTTAATTTATTGCGTCCTAGTGGTGAAATGGTGTTGCTTTGCGAGAATTGAATATTAAGTATGTTTATTATGATGACTACATCCAAAACTTTCGGCACAAGCAGCATTCAAAATCCTAGACAGATTATATCAGAAGTTTCTCCTCCAGTAGAATCAGTGAAACCTGTTGAACTGATCGAAGATGCTCCTCCAGTAAATGGCAATCTTGCCCTTATTAACGAATATATCCAACAATATCTTAAAGGGGAAATAACCGAAAAACAACTAAATGCTATCAAGAAAACCCTCAACATTGTTTGACTTTAATTCGTTTTGGGGTTATCTTTCCGTAAATGGAAAAAGCTCTAAAATATGACGATGTGGCATTATTGCCGGACAATTATAGTGACTTGGAAACAAGAGACGATGCAGATGTATCGGTTGCATTTCTAGGCAAAACCTACTCAAATCCGGTTATTTGTGCAAATATGGCCAGTGTAGTCAATGTTGATGTTTGTAGAAAATTGGATCTGCATAATTATTTCTATATTATGCATAGATTTGGGTATCTGATGGGCGATGCTGCAATTGGTGCCGAAAATTGTATCGGGTTATCCGTTACACAGGGTTTGGTTAGAGTTGCCAATGAAGAAAATTGGAATCTGGTCAGCATTAGTACTGGTGTAAATGACGATTCTTTAAATGATTTGAAATTTATCAAGAAACACGGTTTTCGTGTGGATGTTATCACGGTAGATGTTGCATTGGGATTTCATAAGAAAGTCGCAGACAGGATACAAATTATTCGTGATATGTTTCCCAAGGTGAAAATCATTGCGGGAAATGTGGCAGGACCGAAAGCATGTGAATTTCTGATCGAAAAATGTAAAGCCGATGCCATCAAACTAGGTATTGGCCAAGGATCGGTTTGTTCTACTCGTCTTCAAACCGGTTTTACTGCTCCAATGGTTTGGACTATTGAACAATGCTATCGCGCTTGTGTCGGTTCTCCTGTTCCTTTGATTGCCGATGGTGGCTTGAAACATATTGGAGACATTGCCAAAGCAATTCGATTTGGCGCAACTATGGTCATGTCGGGGGGTTTGTTTGCTGGATGCTATGATAGTGCCGCAGAAACGACGGCAGAGGGCAAGAAACAGTATTACGGTTCCGCTTCGGTTCAATGTAAAAAGCATAGCAAACACATCGAAGGATATAAAGTGGGCTTAGACGAAGAAGGTTGTATCATAGATAAGATGAATGCGATTAATCAGGCGTTGCAATCCAGTATATCTTACTCAGGTGGCCGAACATTGTTTGACATTAGAAAAACTGAGTATATTTTAGTCTGATATGGACACTTATGAAATCATTATCGATGAAGATAGACTTCGCCAATTTATCGAATGGCTGCCGGATTGTGCTGAACATGAGCAATATTACTATTGTTTAATGAGTAGAAAAAAATACGAACCCACAATGTCGTGGATTAAATCAGATAAATCACAATTGGTTAGGGGAACATCTTCAAAAGAAAAGTTATTCGACAAAATATCCCAAATGGAATGTAAACTTGGCACATATAAACACGGAATACATACTGTTCCCCAAACAGCTTTAGCGTTATATATTTCGGTAAATCCTAGAAATTTACAGAAAGCCGGATTGAGAAGTATAGGTCGTTTAGCGGAACTTATAGAAAACAACAACAATACAGCAAATCCTTACCAAGAAGTATTGTCGGAAATACAAAAAACAGCAGGCGCGAAAAAATATATAACTTTTGACGTTGATCAAAAAGATGAAGTTATATTGCAAGAAATTAAAAAAATTGTTGACGGTAAATGTGATGTGATTGAAACCAGAGGGGGATATCATATTTTTATTCACAAAACAGAAATAGCTTCTATATGCGATAAAATGTGGTACGAAAAAGTAAAGAAATATTCTGATCAAAGTGGCGATATCTTGTCTCCTATTGTGGGGTGTGTACAGGGTGATACGTCACCAAAGTTTTTGAGAATCAATAATACGGATTTAACATGATATATTAGGGGATATTTCGCACTTTATAAAACTTTTCATATTTTCTCATCATAAAACAATCTGATTTATTATAGTACATATATTCTCTTATTTTATCAATATCTTTTTGTCTGTTTATTCGGTAATCAAAAATGTTGCCGTTTTTGTATAAATTTATTACCGAAATGTCTAGTTCTGATTCGAAAATATATTTGATGTCCGACAAAAAATCATATGTTCCCAAAAATGTAACTCTAGCCAAATCGTTTTTTCCAACTTTTTTGTGAGTTGTTCGCGAAATACATCCATCTCCATCGAAATATCCTCTTATGAAATGTGAACGAAGATTTACTGGTAATATATTTTGATCAGGGAATTTGAGAACCAACGATTTGTTCGGGATTAATCCCAATTTGATCAAATCGTTATACATTTTTTTGTTAGCGATTTGTAAAAGCGATGCATTATCGTGTGGTATTAATTTGTGGGTGCTTTTTAAATATTTCTTAAAAATTTCCAAAATATATGTGTCGTTTTTATGTAACGCAATTCTGAAAGTGGTATATCCATTCATGTTACCATCGGCATACAACAATCCCAAAAAATATGCTTTATCATTAGTATCTATTCGTTCGAAATATGTATTATCTATTTTATATTTGCTGTAATGTGCTTTTTTTGTTTCCGTGTTAATATTTTGTCGTATTACATTCTTCGAACAGTTAAATTTATTCGCTATATCTACGACTCTCAAATTATGATCACAATACATTTCTTCCATTTGTTCAATTTCTAATTCGGTGAAAATTTTCTTTCTCATATTCTCTACTTATAGTTATCATAACTACATATAAAAAGAAAAAGTATTTTGTTGACTAAGGGATTAAAATGTGATAGTTTTCCTCAAAATGAACCAGTCGTAGCAACATGCCGGTTTCGCCATATTTTATAGATTAATGAAGAAAATAATATTCAAAAAGATAGTTTTGGAAAACTTTTTATCCTTTGGTAAAGAGCCAGTAGAAGTTGATGTCGAATCGGGAATAACGTTCATAACCGGAATCAACAAAGATAAGAAAGATTCTAAGAATGGTGTGGGTAAATCTGCATTGATCTTAGAATCTTTCTCTTTTGCATTATACGGAAAAACCTTCCGTAAAATCAATCTCGACAAAATTTCCAATTTCAAAACCAACAAACCATGTATTGTCAAATTACTATTCTCTGTGAATGGCGACGAATACGAGATTGTTCGTTCTCTGAATCCTACAAAACTATTTCTTTATAAGAATCCCCAAAACTTCACCAAAAAAGAGGATTCGGATATTTCCAGAACAGTCACGGAAACCAATAAAGACATTCTGGAACTCTTAGGAATATCCAAAGAGATCTTCATCAATACTTTGGTGATGACGAATAGGAATTATATTCCATTTCCCGAACAAGAAAAGGGTGATAAAACCAAATTCATTGAAGGAATTTTATCATTGGAGATCTTTTCTAAGATGTTTGACGTTGCAAAGAAGAAATATACAGAAAAAGCGACAAAGGCATCTAATAAACAATCTGAATTGACATCGGCTCAAAATGTTTTGGCTCAAAATAAAGGATATCTAGTTCAAGAAGATGCCAAGATCGAAAAAAATGTTGCACGAATAGCCAATGATATTTCCGAATGTAAAAAATGTCAACCGATTGACAATTCTGCTAAAATTGCAGACCTGCAAACAGAGAATGATACAACGGCAACTCTCTTTAAAGATAAAGAGGAAAAGATCAATAAGGCAAAAGTTGGTTTGGCTCAGATACAAGCCACACTTCAAGGGAAACAGAAGGCAGATAATTTGGCAGTTTCCGCGAAACAAACAGAATTGCGCAATTTGAATGATAAAAAGTTCGAATGTCCTACATGTAAAAGACCCTTGGCAGATTGTGATGATAAGTCCGTAATTGATCAGCGTAAAAAGGAGTTGGAACAAACCATTTCTGAATTGAAGCAACAGGCAAAGGAATCCGATCAACCATATGCGGATAAGATAGATAAGCTGAAAGCTGCCATATTCAACGGAAACAAACAATTGGATGAATTTGAGACTAATATCTCAAACAATACCCAAAAATTGGAAACATTGGTGAAAGAACAACAGTTGTTTGTCAAGTCTCAAACCAGAATAACCGTTTTGGAACAAGAATTGGAAATAGCAAAGAATGCCACTAATCCATTCACTAACGTAATCAAGGAAAACGAGAATAAGATTTCGGTATTAGAGAATGAGTTGAATCTTGCCCAGAATGAATTGATTATAGCAGAAGCGGTCAAGTTGGCAGCAAGTCCGAATGGGGTAAAAACCATTATAACCAAAAAGATTGTAGATGTGCTGAATAGCAGATTGAATTATTATCTTCAGAAAATGAATGCGCCTGTTCGTTGTGAATTTGACGAATTCTTTGAAGAGAAATTTACCGATCAGAGTGGCGTCGAATATACCTATGGCAATTTGAGTGGCGGAGAAGCTAAACGAATTGACTTCGCTATGCTGTTGACATTCCGAGACATTCGAAGAATGCAATCAAATATCTCCATTAACATAACTGTGTTGGATGAAATTTTGGATACAGGTATAGATGAATCTGGTATTACAGATATGCTGAACCTTCTCGCCTCAATGGTGAGCAATACCAATGATTCTGTTTATATCATCACACACAAACAACATTCTTTTGACGAAGAATATAAGACTATCAATTTAGAGAAAGAGAACGGAATAACTACTATTGTAAATAAATGATATGAGTTGTTTTAAGGAATTTTGGAAAGAATCTGTTGCGCAAGACGAAGAAAATAAACGTCTCCTTCTTCAGGAAGGATTGGTGACATCGTATCCATATCCTATACTGCAACGACAACTGCAAAAACACTCTTCCGTTAGAGATGTCAGAAAAATAGATGATGAATTCGGAATAACACATTCATTCGAAGTCCATATTATAACAAGAATTTCAGAAGAGGAGAAAAAGGCGATACGCAATACGATCAATTTGTGTGGATATTTCGTTTCTTGCGAAAACAAATACAATATTGGTCCGGGAGCAGAAATTTTGGAATATTTGGTTGAGCCAAAATTTCCAGTTTTGCTTACGAATGCGAAAATGCCGGAATATGGTTATCACGTTTCTCCAAAAATATTTTCCGAGAGAATCCAGACAATAGGATTAACACCCAAAGCATCAAAAAGACCACAGTTTCAATACGACGGAAATCGCATATACGTTCTTTTGTCGGAAGAGCCAGAATATGACACCTCAATATTGATTAGGGCTTTGCATAGCAATTCACTGAGAAATGATAAATCTGGCAAATATCAAAAACGAACATTGGGCGCATCGGACTACGAAATATTTAAAGTGAATATGAGAAGTTTAACATTTCACGATTTCTATTACGACCCGAGATTGCCTTATAAATCGTTGTCGAGTTCAAGTGCTGGTGTTTTCACGTTGAAGAATATCAAACCACAATATATCGAAAAAATAAGTTTTTCTAAGGAAAACCAATTGATTCCTTATGATGATTTCTAATAAATAGGCTGAATGCCTGTATTTGTTAATTCACCACAAACTGAAAAGATAGAAAAAATAGCTAAGAAGTTTGTTCCCGGTCCACCGTCCACTTTAATAAATAATCCATACAATTGGAAATATGGGCAAACACCTTATGCGGTTGGGTTGTGTAATCTTCAATACACAAAACCGGAGTTTAAGTTGCCTGTTCCCGGTGAAGGCTTACCAAGAATAATCAATTACTGTGCCGATCAATCTGGTTGTGCTTTTTGGCGCATGATTTGGCCTGCTCACGAACTTTTGGGCAACAATAAGGCTGTAGTCATGACTTTGTATCAAATGGTTCAATTTGCCCCATTCTATGCCGGTATAGATGCCATTCGTTTACAACGCCAATGCTCAGATCACCAAAAAGAATTCATAAAATGGCTTAGACAAGTATCCGATGAATTCAAAAAACAAACAGGTAAAGGATTCCGTTTGATTTATGAGATCGATGATATTTGCGCTCCGAAAGAACATATCCCACACTACAATGCTTGTCGTTCTGGATTCCAAGACGACAACATTCTTAAAAACTTGATAGAAATTCTTTCTTATTGTGATGAAATGACTGTTCCATCGCCATACATGAAAGAGCATTATACCAAATACACGGGATTTGATAAGATTTCTGTTATTCCTAACTATTTGCCCAGAGGTATAATCGATGATGGTTTTGATTTGGATCGTATCATGGATAACTATGATGAGAATCAACACAAACCTCGTATTGTTTATGCTGGCAGTTCCACACATTTTGATATTTTAAATTCGACAGGTCAAAGAGATGATTTCTTTGATGTTGTTGATCATATCATCGCTGATATAACTGGTCCACAAAAATATCAATGGGTATTTTTGGGTGGTCATCCGTTAAAACTGTTGCCACACATTCAATCCAAACAAATAGAATATCACCAATGGGGATCGATTACCGATTATATGACTCTTTTGAAAAATTTGAAAGGCAACATCATGATTGCTCCTTTGGCCGATAACACTTTCAATCGAGCAAAAGCCAACATCAAATTGACAGAAGGTGGAACAGTCGGAATGCCTGTAGTTGCACAAAATCTGGATTGTTATAATCGTATGGATAAACATCCTCATCTATTCGATACGCCTGCCGAAATGTTTAACCATATCGATACGTTGATGGTAGACAGAAATGTGTTTGAGAAAGCTGTTAAAGACGGCAAAGCATTGTCTGAAAGTTATCATCTAAACAATCATTTGGATGAATGGTTGTTGATGTTTAAGTCAGAATACGGTTCTTTCGAAAGAAAGAACAACGAATCATTTGTTAAGAACAATCCCGATCAATTTAAATAGAATATGGAAATAGATTACAGTGAAAGTGATAGCCCAATAGTTAGAAAATGGGCAACAATTCTCAATTTTCGGGGATCTCCTGTTGCTCCTATTTCCCTACCAGAACCTCAAGAAAGTTATATAAAACCGGAAAAACGTGGATGTACAGATAAAAATGCGATAAATTATGATCCGTTTGCCACAATCGATGATGGATCTGCTGTGTATTTTTGAAAACAGTTGCGAAGTAGCAGACTTGGTGGTATATTAGGTTGACTCTTCTTTTATAGAATGCATGTCACCTTTACACTATGAGCTATCGCAACATTTACTTTGACCGTAAGACCAACATCATAACCCAATGGGGTTGGAATTCGAAAGGGGAACGAGACGAAACCACCCATTTCTTTTCTCCATACGTTTATCTCCCAACTCTAGGGAAACAAGATAAAGATTACGTTGGAATTGATAATGTTCCTTTAACCAAAAAGGAATTCAAAACCGAATGGGATAAAAACAAGTTTGTAGAGAACTATAAAGGACAGGTTTACTTCAATCTTCCCCCTACGCAACAGTTTCTTTTGGAGAATTATTACGAAAAAGACATTCAGGATCTTACTCAACATCCTCTAAAGAAGTTTTTTATCGACATCGAAGTTATTGCCAATGAATTCCCTGATCCGAAAGAGGCAAAGTTTCCGATCACATCTGTTACGATTTACGATTCCATCACCAAGAAATATTATGTTTGGGGGGTCAATCGATACGACGTATATTCCTGTAAAGATGATCTGAAAGATATTGAACCTGAAGAAATTGTTTACGAATTTTGCGAAAACGAATCAATTCTGCTAAAGAAGATGCTTCGTTTTTGGCGTTCCGATTTTCCAGATCTTTTGATTGGTTATAACTCGTACAGTTTCGACTTTCCTTACATCGTCAATCGTATTGAACAGGTCATGGGTGAAGGTAAAAGTGCCAAATTGTCTCCTGTGGATAATATTTACGGGGTTGAAAAGGAGAACAGATTTGGTCATAAATATACTGAATATACTGTAGGTGGTGTTTCCCATTTGGATTACATGGTTCTTTATAAGTATTTCACTCCCGGTGAAAGAGAATCCGATTCATTGGATTTTGTTTGTGAGGCGGAATTGGGTGAAGGTAAATTGGATTATGGTGGGATGTCCCTACAAGAATTGTCCAGAAAACATTGGGACAGATTTATTAATTACAACATTTGGGACGTTAAATTGATGGTGATGTTGGATGCAAAGAGGAAATATTTGGATATTGCTAGATTTTCTGCCGTCAGTGGATTTTGTAATTTGGATAAAGCACTTGGTAAGGTGAGTATTATTACTGGTGTTTTGGCAAAACAAGCTATGCAAGAAGGAAAGATCATCCCTTCTAATAAAGGTGAAAAGGCACCGACAAAGATTCCCGGTGGATATGTTAAAGCCACAACGCCCGGACTATACAAAGATATTCTTTCTTTTGATGCGAAAAGTCTTTATCCTAATACAATTATCACTCTGAATATTTCACCAGAAACCAAAGTAGCGAAAATTATGAGCAGAAATGAAACAACCAGTATCATTTATGTGTTCAAAACGAAGAAATATTTGGAAATGCCAACCAAAGAAATTAAGCATTTTATACGGGAAAAGAATTGGTCTATTTCTGGTGCTGGTGTATTCTTCGATCAATCCGAAAAGGGGATTTGCCCCAAATTCATTGATAACCTGTATCAACAACGTGTGGATATTCAGAAAAGACTTGCCATCTTGGAGAAGGAAAAAGTTACACTTGAAAAAGATTCTGATATTTACAAGTCGAAATCGGATGAGATCAATAAACTGGATACAGAACAGTATCTCATCAAAATTTTGTTGAATTCCACATATGGAGCCTTGGCCAGTAGTTATTTTGATCTGTATGACTTGGATTGTGCCAAGAGCATCACCATGACAGGACAAGCCATGATTAAAGAGGCTGAGAAGATCACCAATGAGTTCATCCAGACTAATTGGAACTTACCCCCCAAAGATCGCTGTGCTGCAATTGATACGGATTCGGTGGCTGGTGATTCGGTAGTGAGAACATCTATCGGTTCTATGCCTATAGAAGAACTCTTCGAAATCGTTGCTCATACGACACAAGTTATAACACATAATGGTCAAGAGATTGTCATTCCCAAATCGGCTATCGATACCTTTTGTATGAACCCTATAACAAAAGAGCTAGTGTTCAAACCTATATCGTATATTTATAGACATAAAGTGACCAAAAAAAGATACAAAATAACAAGCAAAAGTGGGAAAAGTGTGTTTGTTACTGCCGACCATTCGTGTATGGTTGATCGTGAGGGGCAGATAATCGAAACTACTGCCGAAAATATTCTATTAACAGATAAATTGCTGATGATACAGCCCACCTGTGTCAATAAGTAGTGTTATGTTAGCAAGCTTTAAAAAAATATTTAATAAATATAACACATCATCGGATATTCAACAAAAACTGATAAACTATCAAAAAACGTTACACATCAACATAAGAACAAGCTTTTCTCGTTTTTGTAATGATTATATGGAAAGACCATATAATATAGAGATGTTGATAAGCGATTATGAAGAATATCGAAAGTTGGGTAGGGGTGTTAAAAAGGAGAAAATGATACTTAAATATGGTCCTGTAGAAGGAACGAGCCGATGGAACAGTTATTGCGATCAGCAAGCCGAAACAAATAGTTTAGAATATAAAAAATCAAAATATAATTGGACCGATGAGGATTTTATAGCATATAATAAACAACGGTCTGTGACATTGTCCAATTTACAAAAAAGGCATGGGGTTGAATTGGGTGAAGAAAAATGGAAGAATTATATAGAAAAGCAACGCGATGCTGGGTGCAGTTTGAAATATTTTAAAGGAAAATATGGCGAAGAAATTGGAACTGCACAGTATTTGGCTATCAATAACAAAAAAAGGTTGACTTTGGATAATTTTGTATCATTGTATGGAGAAATCGAAGGAGCGAAACGATATATTGAAGTATGTGAACGCCGTTCTATTAAATTGGGGTTTTCTAAAAATTCGCAAGATTTATTTTCGGAAGTGTTTTCTAAATGTTATTCCTCCAATAAAGTATATTTCGCGTCACTTAATAACGAGTATTATTTCAATCATAAGAATTTTCCCCAATGTTATTTTGTTGATTATTATGATCTATCCCAAAATAAGATAATAGAGTTTTACGGTGATTATTATCATTGCAATCCACAAAAGTATAACTCCGATTATTATCATACAAAATTGAAAATGAATGCCAGCGATATTTGGATTAAAAATGAAGAACGAATAAACAATATAAAAAATTATTACGGGTGTGAAATCTTGATAATATGGGAGAACGAATACACAATGCAGCGAACAGAAACTATAACTAAATGTATTAAATTTTTAAATTATGAATATTGAAATCGGCGAAATTTTATCGGTTGAAGAATGTGGAGAATTCTTCGAAGAATATGTATATGATGTATCTATGGCAGACCAATCTATTGCAAATTTTTTTGCAAATGATATTCTGGTTCACAACTCGAATTTTTTTGAAGTGACAGATATTATCAATAAATTGTCAACATACTATTTGACCGAAGATGGTGATGTCACAGAGGATTTCTTAAAAATAGAAAATACCATCAAAAACAATCTGAATACCAAAATTAAAGCATGGGCTGTGGATAAATTGAATTCTAAAGATTGTCGATTTGAATTTGCCCGTGAATCGGTTGCGCCTTCTGCTATTTGGACTGGTGCAAAAAATTATGTCATGCATATCCGAAATATGAAAGGCATAAAAACGGAAAACATAAAATATAAAGGTTTATCCCTCGTTAAAGCCACTATTCCCAAACAGGCTAAAGATATTGCGAAGGATATCGTCAAAGGAATGCTTTCTGCCGCATCCAAGAAAGATTCGGATACAAAGTTTTTCGAATCATATGATTTGTTTAGTAAATTGCCAGATGCAGTTGTTTCCGAACGTTTTTCGTTGAAGGTTTTGGACGATTATGAAAGATACAGCAACGGATTTCAAACCGTATCCAAATGTCCTAGACATGCGAAGTATTCTCTTTATTATAATCATCTGTTGAAGATCTTGGGATTGGAAAAGAAGTATCCGAAGATTGAAAATGGGCATAAGGTGAAGATTGCCTATGTTCGTGACAATAAATACAACCTAGAAGGTATTGCATATTTGGACTTTCTTCCGCCAGAATTTGAACTGGAAATAGATAGAGAAAAAATGTTTGCCAAATGTATAACCAATTGTTTGAAACCACTTTATGCCGCAGTTTCTTGGGAAATCCCTAATCCAAAACTCCAATTCGAAGACGATCTATCAGAGATCTTTGCGTGAATTAGAGAGATTATATTACATCTTTTTTGAACATCGTTCTATCGACGATATTACCAAAGATGTAAATGCCAAAAAATGGATCAGTAAAGAGGAAACTGTTCGTCTTTATGAGCATAAATTGCAGGAAATACAAGTACATGTTCGACGAACCGATGAAGCATACAATTTACTCCTAGAAAACTTCAATTTAGCAGTGATAAAAAACTATCAAGAGCGAAATTAGTTAAAATTTTCATTTTTTTCTTGCATTGATTCTGTTGTTTTGGTTAATAATAGAAATGGAAGAAAAAATCGTTGGAGTATTAAAGGACATCAGTCAACTTGTGGTTGGTGTAGTAGCATCAGAGACAGAAGATACTGTTTCTTTACGTGATCCCGTATTGATGGGGATTGCAGGACAGGGAAATCAAGTAAATATTTCTCTTATCCCGTTGGATATCTTGTCTATCCAACCAACGGTGCCAATCAGGCATCCGAATATCGTGAAAGATCCTCTAAAGGAAATGCTTTTCACGTTCAACAAGAAAAACGTTCTTGTTTATGATATCGAACTTTCAGATGGTGTTGTCCAAAACTATAGACAATTCACCAACCGTTCGACTATCATCACACCATCGACACCTGCTGTGGTGACACCAGAAAACAACATTGTCAAACTATTTTAATTTTATGTCAGACGAAACACAAACACCCGAAGTAACTAAAACCCCACTAGAAGTAGCTGTTGCCCAAGCAACCCAACTATTTGCTGAATTTGTCGAAGATACAACCAAGTTCCTCGAAAAGGGAACCGCCTCTGCTGCTGCTCGCGCACGCAAGGCACTCTCAGCATCTTCAAAACACAATAAGGTTGTGCGAAAAGAATTGCAAGCCGCTAAGGTGGCTAAGGTTGCCGAAAAACGTGCTGCAAAAGCTGCCGCTAAAGCAGCAAAAGCCGCTGTTTAAACTCAGCTAACACTAGAAAAGAAAAAGGCGAAGAATTGATTTTCTTCGCCTTTTTTGTTGAAAATGGTTGCATTTTTCGATAAATCCTTCCATGAGCGAGATTTTAAAGAAGATAAGAAAGAACAGCATAATCGAGAACCGTAACACCATCAAAAATTCCAAATATTTTGATAATCAAAAATATATCAGAACAAGAATTCCTCTTTTGAATCTTGCCCTTTCTGGAAAATTGGATGGCGGTTTACCTTCAGGGATTGTACAAATTGCTGCTCCACCAAAACACTTCAAAACCAAATTCCTCCATGAGCTAATGTTGGCTTATCAGGAACAAGAAAAGGGAAACGATTATGTTATCGTTCTATACGATAGCGAATTAGGATCAACTCTTGAATATTATGAGAATGCTGGTTTGGACACCACTCGTATCGAACACAGACCGATCAAATCTGTCGAAGAACTGAAGGCAGACATTGCCAATCTTTTGAGCGATTTGGAAGAAAATGATAAAGTTTTCATTTGTGTTGACTCTATCGGTATGTTGCGTTCTGATAAAGAAACAGAAGATGCTAAAGACAATAAAAATACGGTTGACATGACAAGAGCAAAAGCCTTGAATTCGTTCTTCCGTATTATCACTGCTGAAGCTGCAATCAAAATGATTCCTATTGCGATCATTAACCATTCTTATCAAACATTGGAATTGTATTCCAAAGAAGTGGCGAGCGGTGGCAGAAAAACACAATATGCTGCCCATTCATTGCTGTTCATTACCAAGGCACAAGAGAAAGAACAAGGCGAAAAAGAATTGAAAGGATTCACATTCACTTTAAGAGCGGGACTTTCCCGTTATGTTCGTGAGAATGCAACATTTCCCATTCTGGTTTTGTTCGATTCTGGTATTGATAAATTTTCCGGGATTTTTGATCTTGCTGAAGAATTTGGATTTGTTGAAAAAGCATCACAAGGCTGGTATTGGGGTGATAAAGAAAAGACCAAGAAAATTCGCAAATCTGAATTGGAAGATGATGAAGCTTTTATGAATTCTCTTCTCGACAACAAAGAATTTTGTGATAAGGTTGAAGCTAAGTACAAACTGTAATAGCTTCAACACAATACAAAATATATGACTGGTTTTTTAATTTATATCTTAACTGCGCTTTTATGGGCATTATTTGCTGTAAAGATGACAAAAAACGAATATGGAGTGTCCGCAAATCCTATTGCCGCATTCGTTTTCAATTTTTTGTTGTGTCCTTTGGCAATCTTTTGCGCAATCGTGCGATAAACATTCAAATATCTCAATGACACCAATAGATAAACTTCTCAAATTGTATTACGAAATTCCGTGGTTTTTCCAAAAAATCACACCCAATGTTGCACCAAATGATTATATTTTGCAACTGAATCAGAAAACAAACACATCATTTCTTCGATACAGTTGTCCAAATGCCCTATCTTTACCATTTATTCAAAAATATAAAGAGGATTTATTGTTTGCTTTTCCTGTGGATACAGCAGGAGGTAGGGCATTTACATCTTTTTTCGCGATTGGCGACAATATGTTGATGCAAGTTAGTCCGGGAATGGATAAGAATGAGAATATTGTTTGTGGTGTTTCGTTTCATACGAATAATCCTGAAAAATTTGTAAAAATGGTGGAAGAAAATGCGGAATTTATCATATTTGACGAACCAACTACCGGTTTTCTGAAATGATTGTCGCCAATTTAACAATGACGGGGTTTTTTGTGGATAAACCCCGTCATGCTCACATCACATTAGATGAAACCGCTCCTGCAATAGAACGGAAAAACGAGAAAACAAACAAGTTAGAACGCTTGACAGTTGGCGAACTGTATGATATCTTTGTTCAGTCAGGATCTTACATAAGAGATTCTTCTGATCCATCCGAACATTTAACTGAAGACCATTTCTATACATGGTTCAGAGCTAAATATATCATCGGAACACCCTTAGAATTTAAGGTATTAAAGATAACGTTTGAGCGAGTTTAACTATGGCAAAAATTGATTTAGATTTCTTCGAAAAAGTTCTATTTATTAACATGTTGAAAAAGGATACCCTTTTTCTGGCTAGTGTGGTCGATCATCTTGATAAGAAACTTTTCAAAGACAAAAACATCGGCAATGTAGTCGATATCATTAAGACTTTCTATTTAGAACATAATATTGTTCCATCTGTTAGCGAAATCAAAGTCCATCTATCCACCGCTGCCTTAAAAAATTCCTTTAAAGATGCCGTTGAAGGGATTAGAGGTATGGAAACCGTTTATGAGTTGCCCGAACTCATCAAAAACACCGAATATTTCCTAATACAACGGAAATATATGCAGTTGTTGGAAAAAGCGGTGGAAATGCAGTCGGAAAAGAAAGAGATTGATTCCGATGAACTACAAAAAGAAATGGAAAAAATCCATGCCATCTCTCTTATCGATGATTTGGGATTAGATTTCTTTGCAGAAAATGCCAAAGTTGTTGAATATTTGCTGAGAAAGGAGAATCTTCTTTCAACAGGATATAAAGGTTTAGATGCGGCATTTGGAGGCATTCAAAGAGAAGGTAAAGCTTTCTATGTTATTGGTGGAGAAACCAATGTGGGGAAATCTATTGTCCTTGGTAATGTGGCAGTCAACGTTCTTCTACAAGACTTAAATGTGTTGATTTATACGTTGGAAATGTCTGAAATGCGATATGCCAAACGTATTTCGAGTATGTTGACTGGATTGGCAATAGCAACTTTACCAGACAATATCACCAATTATCAGGAATATATTGCAGATTTTGTCAGCAAGTATAAATCGCGACTGATAATAAAAGAATTTCCGACTAAATCGGTTTCTCCTAAGCATTTGTATGCATATACAAAAATGTTAGAGAGAAAGAAGCATTTTCAAGCGAATTTCTTGGCATTTGATTACCATTTATTGTTGAAGTCTAGTGTTTCTCAACCTAGTGTTCATGCTACAATGCAACATATTACACAAGAATGCCGAGGATTGACCTATGCATTTGGTGCTCCGGGGATGTCTGTTGCGCAGTTGAATCGTGGAAGTCATAAAAATGCCAAACCGGGTTTGGATAATACATCAGGATCATGGGATATGATTTCGGATGAAGATGGGCGAGTCAATATTGCGCAAACCGATCAAGATCGTGAAGCCAGTATTATCAGATTTGCCGGTGAAAAGGTGCGTGATGGTGCAAAGGGCAATGAAGGTATTTTGGATGTCGATTATGATACTCTTCGTTTATCAGAGAATAATCCTCATGATGCAGATGCAGGCCCAGAAGTGGATGATATGCAGAAGAATTTAGGAAGTGTGCTGGACATCAATGATATATTGTCTTAAATATGTGAATGCAATTGGACAATCCCGACAGTATAGACCTAATAACTAGAAACGAATTAGAAGAAACAGTCAATAAATTCGGTAGTTTGATTTCCATCCTATCAAATAAACCTATTTCTTGTGTTACTTTTTTCGTATTGATTCAGAAGAATAAAGACCTTCAGAAAGTATTGCTTGAATTGTCTGACACCTCATGGTATGATATGGTTCAATATTTGGCGCATCGCTATCCCGTTTTGAATAAGTCAAAAAAGATAAAATGAAAAATATAAAATTTCCACATTTCGATTTTAATGAGTGGTTGTATCTGTATTGTTTTTTGACAGATAATATCGAAAAACAAAGCGAAGAATTTGATAAATTATTAAATAACGACGAGTCTTATTCTGAAGAATTTTGGGATATGCATGAAAGATTTTTCAACCAAATTCATTTTGAAAGCGATGATAGCGATCTGTGGAATATTCCATCACTTTTCTTGGAAAAAATGACAAAATTTAACTATTTCATGGTTTGTTTGGATAATAAACCATCCAAAGAACATATTTACGAATATATGACCGCATATAGGAGAATAAAGTTGACAGAAGATATGAAACGAAATATTGACACCGTGCTTAAACTTTTGGAGATTGCCGAATGATCAACGATTTTCAAAAGCGCATTTATAACCTATATCTCAAGGCATATAGGACAAACAACGGTAATCCATTCAAAGCCAAGAAGAATTTCGACAAACTTTCAGATGAAATAAAGACGGAATTGATCAAATTGGAACGATTCTTTGCAAAGTTTCCACATTTGTTGACAGATGATTTTTTCATTGCCCCATATCGTCTGTATGAAGATGAGAATAAATTCTATGGATTGAAATTTTACTCATCTCAAAAGGGATTGACTACATGTGTAGAATATTTCAAAACCTTAGCGGCATCAGATCCAGACAATCAGCTTGATTACATCAAAGCATCACTCAAGTTCATAACAGAATTTTGTGTAGAGAAGAATATTTCCTTCGAAACGTATGGCAAATATCGCAGTATTGCCCAATTAGATTTCTTGAAGCATTTGAAAGAGCATAAGATTTCTTGGTATTGTGTAGTTGGCCTGCCGGGTTTGATGTCTGTCGTGTACGATTTGCCGGAAGATGAATTTGAGTTATATTTCGGAACAGATGTGGATATATTTCTTATAAAACAGAAGTATGACTCAAGTGTATTAACCAAGAAACTTTTTGAGGATGCGATACCAAAACTTTCCAAATTTGTGCAACAAAAGTTGCAATTACGTCGATAATAGTGTAGATTAGGATAAATATATAAAGACCAACTACGTAGTTGGTTGAATAAAAACAAAATAATACAAACAAATGAGTACAAGCGCAAACGAACTAGAGGCATTGCTTTCCCAAGTGAAGCAAGATGAAGTAGAAACAGAAAAAGCAGCAAAGTCAGTTTTCAAAGCTGACGAACGAGTGCTGCAAATGAAGCAGGGGGCGACTTATAAAGGACGATTTGTTCCTGATATCAAGAATCCTAAGAACAACTTCAAAACATACAAAGAAGTTATCTTCCCATCAAAATTGGATGGAACTACAGTTTACGGTGGACGTTCTCCTTCCGATGCTGGAATCAATCCAAAGGAAGATCTCTACAATGTAACACAATGGGCAGACTACAAGAAAGCTAAGGATGCTGGTGATGAACCTGCTCGCAAGCTTGCTTGTAAGCTTATCCCGCAACGCAAGCAAAAGATGAATTTCTATTTGACGGAAGTCAAAAACGATCCTGATTCTTTGGCCAAAGTTGGCAAGGTTGTGGTTTTGGGTTATGCTGCCCAAAAAGATAAAGACGATAAACCAAGTTCTGATCTTTACAAGAAGATCGAAACTGGTATTTATGGTGCCAAGAAAGACAAGATTGGAGGAAGAGCCTTGGATCTCTCTCCGAAAGGTAGAAGTTTGACCATCGTTGTTGGGTCAAAGGATATTGGTGGCGGACGCAAAATCCCTGAATATGTGGATTCTGAGTTTGATGATGCCGAAGATTTGGGATTATCTACCGAAGAAATCAAAAAGATTCATGCCTCTGTGCATAATCTGGATGAATTTCTTCCAACGGTCAAAACCAAAGAAGAAATCAAGCAAATCTTGGATGAACATTGGTTCTGCAAAGTTGCTGATCCTGAAGACTCTCTGACGGATGAAGAACGTCCCGCAGATGACGATGATATTCCCGGTTTGACCGATGAATCTGCAACAAATGTTGACGATTTAATCGCAGGACTGGAATAATCAACTAGAATAGTCGGTTGATTCTTGATAAATATTGCAAATATGGACGATGCAGAAACAGTTGCTTTAATATCAGGAATCAACCGACAGGTTCTTTCTCACATACATGCGCAAAAAGGTGAAGGGCATAGAATGCCACAAGTTAGACACCAACAGCCGCATTACAATATAACACACCCCCAAAACCAACAGCCACAATATCAACACCATGCGCCAAATGGTTTTGATCCCAATATAAATTTTCCGGGTGCCAACAATCATCCTTCACAAGATCCATATTCGATTCCATCTGAAGTGTCGATGACCCCAACCACATACGTCCCATTGCCGAGGGATGCACAAGGCAACGAAATCATTCCGCCTGAATATCGTCATATCGTCCCACAAGGGCAACAACCGGCACAACAAGTCACGTTCACACAAGAAGGCTTTAAACCTAATGGGTTCAATATGCCAGATTACAGTACAGCACCACCTTCCGCATCTGAAGATCAATTTGACATCATCATAAAAGAGATAAAATCTCTAAAAAAAGCAGTAAATAAGTTGATTCGGGAGATGGCAAGTGTTAAATTACCTTCAGAACCAACCAATACATCAGAATAGATGATTCTAAACATAAACTTAGTAGATTTTTACTCAAATTTTCTCAACGTCCTACTGGATGCCAATAAAGAAGGAAAAACAGCCATCTTTGTAAACGAAGAATATCTATATGCCATCAGTGCTATCAACAACAATAGCATATTTCTCTACAACACATATAAACCGGTCAGCGTTTCGTCTATTATTCCTAGAATAAATCTGAATGCCAGCAAATTGAAGACCGCTCTAACATGTATCAAAGACAAAGAGGAAGTGATTCTATCCGTAGAGGACAACAAACTTGCATATAAAGACGATAATATCAAATTCCATGTTCGATTGTTGAATGATAATATTGTCGCTGTTCCAAATTTCAATATAAACACGTTCAACAACTTGCAATTTGACTTTTCGATGAAGTTGACGAGAAAATTGGTGAACGAACTGAAAAAAGGTGATGCGTTCTGTGCGGAGTCAAATAAATTCTATTTCTCCATTCAAAATGGAAAACCATGTTTCACATTCGGAGATAAGACGAATTCTCATGTGAACGAAATGTGTATCGCATTGGATACAGAATATACGGGAAATACCGTAGAGAGCGTGTTTGAATCCAGTATTTTGAGGATGTTGTTTAAAACGTCCAATGATATTACGATGAGATTGAATGAGAAAGTGTTGATGTTTGAAATAGAAACAGACAATTCTCGACAAGTTTACTTGACAACCAAATTAAAAAAATAATATGAGCAGAAATTATATCAATACAGGTGATTACCTCACATTCAAAGGTAAAGTGGAACGGGCAGATGGCATTGTGTGCCAAAAATTGGACATAATTTATCATGTCAGCGATTCTCGCGTATGGACTGCCGTAATCAATCCATCAAAAGAAAACGTTATCGTCACATTCCACGCAAATCGAACTTTTCTCGGGGAAGCATCTTTCGACATCTTAGCAGATCGAAAAGAATTCAAAAATGTTGATCACGAATTCATTCACGATGTTCTTGAACCTCTTATCCCCGAACCAGTAACAGTTAACGAATAAACATTATGGCCAATAAAGTATCTACACAATCATATCTTATCAAAAGACTCCGCGATTCGGGTTACAATGTCATCAAACTTGATGGTATCACTTATACTGAAGCTGATTCGAGAAAATGGACAATTCTATTGGATAATGCCGTATCCAGCGTGTTGATCACATGCATGAAGGATAACGATCTTCAGTTGTATGATGGAAATCGTTTCATCAAAAACACCAAACTCAAAATTGACACTTCATCTGTGGAAGTGTTGATAGAATTTTTAAATTCTTGCGGAATTGTCAATAAACATAGATCATATCGTTCGAATACTTTGGAAACTGACCCTGCCATGGAATAAATAATTCCATATGGACAACGAACGCCCGGATTACCCTCCTTTGACTCCAGAGGAAATTGTAGAAGTAAAAAAGGTCGAAGCGGCAATAAGCCGAAGTAGAAAGTTGTCTCCACGAGTCAAGAAGAATATCAACAACAAAGACAAGAAACGCAATTATGTTGCCATGTCAATGGGGTTGGAGGAATATTTGGATTCTTATATTCTTATTGGATTCGATTCTAATGGTAACGATTATGTTGTAACCAAAGCACTGACTCCGTTGGATACTATTGGATTGAACGGATTAATCAAAAAAGTTACAGGACGATCATTCGATTTTGATGACGAAGAAGAAGATTATGATGACGATGATGATTAAATATCATCATGGCTATATCATTACGTAAAATTTTCCCTTGGTTAAATGCCCAAGAAGAGTCTTCCTATCCAGTTCTCAAAAAAGGTAGTATCAACGAATATGTCGGAATTGCCCAACAGCAACTCCAGATAAATGGTTTCTACGGTGGTCGTATAGACAATGATTTTGGAACGAATACACATAATGCTGTTGTTCATTTCCAACAAACGCATTTAGGTCCAGACAAAAAACCATTAGATGATAATGGTTTGGTTGAAGAGGAAACATGGTGGGCACTCTTCAATCCGTTGGCAATTGAGAAGATTGAAAAGACTGCAAAGAAATCAAATACTCTTATTCCGGCCAGTATTTCAGAGGATCGAGAAAAAGTATTGAAATTGGCTGTTCAAGAATTCAAAAAACCAGTTAAAGAAATTCCAAATGGAAGCAATTGGGGACCAGATGTTAAAAAATATCTACAATATTGTGGTATTGGTCCAAATGCTTGGTGTGCATGTTTTGTCAATTGGATTGTTGGTAATTCGTTGAATAAAATACCTTGGGGAACTAAGATTGCCAGAGTTTCAGTGTTATATGCTAAAGGCAAAACCTTGGGTATGTCGCACAGCGTTAATTCAGCGTACAAGCCTCGTCCCGGTGATTTGTATGTGATTGTCCATGCAGATGGAACGGGTCACGTAGGCATCGTTCTACGTGTCTCCAGCGATGGTAAATCCTTGAATGTTATCGAGGGCAATTCTGCAAACAAAGTTGCACTCAGAACAAGAGTTGTTGGAGCAGGAAATCATGTTGGTTATATGAACTATTTCGATGATGCCAACGATTCATACGATTTCGAAAAAGGTTTGATCTCAACTGATAATTCTGGATTAGGTAGCACACGTTAGCTTTTACTAATGTTGTTTATCTGTTCCTGAAGTTCGGCATAACGTTCTTCGAATTTTGCATTCAGAGAATCGATAACGGTTTTCAAATCTTCATCGGTATATTTGGCAGAGCGAACACCTTCTACATTGGGTAAAGTTTCATTCACATTAGATTCTTCCCAATCGCCATTATCTATAACCAATGGTTCACATATATTTCCTGTGAATTTTTCCACAACTGTTTCTTGTGTTGTGGAATTTTTGACAGGTTTAGCCAATACTCTTGTGGCAAAATTGTTTCTTGCTCCAATTGCTCGCACTACACTGTGAGGATCTAAATTTTTCAATTCTGTTTTAGCACCAACTGTGACTTCGACATCGATATTATCTCTGATCAATTTCATCGGAAGGTTTTTGTAGTAATGGAAATGGTCATGCACCATAACGGAATTCGGTGCACATGTCGAATAAACTGGCCAAGTTCCCGCAGATGAACCAGATGCTACGATGGCATAACCAATCAAACAACCTTCCAAAATATCGCCATAAACAGCCGATTTTTGGGGTTCTCCCGCTTCACAATTAGCTTCATTTGTGGAATCTAATGCACATTGGACTTGTGATCCCCATTCGAAGCAACCATCAGTAATATGTTCTTCCATTGGTCCGGTAATATGCTGAATAGTTAATTCTCCTTCAATATGTGCTCCTCCTGCTACAATCAAATTCTTTTCAACATTCAAATTGCCGTCAACTAAAACTTGTTGCTCCGGTTCGGTTTCTTCTTTGTCATTTGCCGGTAATGTGGCAGGATTTCCGCTTGCATCTTCTATCTGTCTAACAACTTTTTTGGGACGCAATGTGATTATCTCGCCAGTTATATCAACTCGTTCTCCACCAATACCAATTTCTCCACGAGCATGGAGATTTATTTGTTCTGCCGCCAAGTTGGTTACAGGTGCAAACAATTCCATTGTTCCTGTGGTTTTCATGTTGATGCCATTGCTTCCCGCAGTAACATTAAATTCATCATTTGCTATTATATGACGACTTCCTCCCGGCATCTTGTCAACAGAAACATGTTCAATCAAAGAGGATTCTCTATATTGTGTGTAAACCGAATTACCATGAGGATCGATTTTTATTCCATATGGAACCAGTTTTCCCTTTGGATCTCTTCTATAGCTTGCCAAGTCGTTGAATGCCAAACCAGTAACTTCTACTTGATCTTTGGCTACCACATTAACCGATGTCCCGCCATCAGGTTTGTCATTTCTACCCAATTCTTTTTCTAAGTCGAATAATTCCTCTTGAATTTCTTCTCTTTTCTTGGATATTTGATCTTTGGCACTTTCTGCACTCCAATCCCCATCTTGTGAAGATGGACTGTCGCCAGTTCCCCAACCTGTAAATTCGCCCCAACCTGCATCTGCCGTCACATCTTTATATTCGTATTCGTTTTCGACAATTGATGGAATTTGATGACCGCAAGAAGCTTTTGTTCCCACTTCATATTCTGTTGGAGACGTAGAAACCAATGTTTTTGTGATGATTTCCGCCGATGGTGATGGAGCCAATGACCCAGACTTTTCTTGATCTGGTCCTTGATCCAAATCATTATGTTTCTTTGTTCGTTTTACCTCAAAAAGACGACGCAGATCATGAACTTTGCTGAATAATTGTTTTATCTTTTTGAAAAATGGTTGCCATCTCACAACATCTCCTGTTTTTGTGATAGAATTCCCAAGATTTATAGTTTCATGATCTTTATGGTGAATGACAACTTTATCACCCAATGTTTCTTCATGATAATCACCCATGGTGTGCTCACGTTTATCTTGGGTATTCAGAATATCCGTAGATAATTTATTGAAACGCAACAAAGAACCGTTTTTATGTGCTATTGTTAATATTTCATCATCTTTGGTATTGACAAATTCGATATTGCCTGCCGGTTGATTAATGATTGCTAGATCTCTGAACTGTTCATCGTTTTGATTTGGATCATTATCACGTTTTCCGGGATATGTTGGACTTTTACTCATTCCAATATTTATTTAAGAAAATGGGGCTTAACCAAGCAATAAAACATCATCCTCAGTTAATTTGGTTTTTTCTTCATAGGTATGGGTTTTGATACCAATGATTGAATTGAGATAAGAACGTGTGCTTGTGCTGAAGTGGTGAATGGTGTTGACAATGAAATATTGTCCTTCCATTTTACCATCATGCTCTTTTTCGTTTTGTGATTGCTTTGACAATGCAAAGAATCGACCCGGTTGGCGAATTGTCATTCCACGACGAGAAAACGATATACCCAAATTGGAAAATAGATAATATTTCAATAATATATTTCTTCCATCAGCCAATCTTGTGTTTGCTTTTTGGTGAGGAGAATAAGAAGTCATTGAATTGTATCCATTTTTCATGTATGGTGTCAATAATAATCGATCATCTTCCTGTTTTGTCAGGATATTGTTCAGAATGTTGGTCTTCGCGAATTCTTGGAACTTTTCTGTTCTATGGTCTTTGATGTCAATATTGAATTGCCCGTCTTTTTGATTATGTGAAACGATGAAACGATTGTGAAGACGAGTGGAATAGTCGATACCAGAAAAATCTACCATTTGATAGTTTTTCAATTTCGTATAATCTTCGGCTTTAACGTCAACATCTGTGGATGCTGCACCTAATGGGGCTTTTTGGAGGGGAAAAGGATCAGAACTACTAGGATTTTCTTGTGATTCTTCTAGGAATAAATGCTCTATTTGAAATTCGCCGGGAGAATGTGGATCTTTACCAGCTTTTTCGAAATAATCTTTGAGACTCATTAGAGAAAATTGACGAATCGCTCCTTTTTTCTCTGGACGTTCCATTCGAAATAGACAAGGTTGGAATTGATTATCTGTATTAGAGGTGTGGAGTTGAAGCAATTCTTCTAAATCTTCGGAAAATTTATAATTGGATGGGGAAGTGTAAAATATTTTGTTTTCCTCATCACCCATATCCCATTTTTGTTTGGCGGAATAATTCTCTGCATGTTTTTTGAAGTCTTCATCGTTTAACAGCAATTCACCTATGGCTTCACCCGATTTAAGTGAGCGATCTTCATTGGATGCAAACATAGAATCTTTGTTTTTATTTTCACCAACTATTGCTGTTGAAAATTCTGAATTCTTTTCGACCATCATTTGTTGTGTCTTTTCCCAGAAATATAATCGTTTCATTTTATTTGAAACGTTTCCATGGGAAAAATCCTCAACATCGTAAATAACACATTCTAGTTCTATTCTCCAAAGATTTTCTTTAAATTCGCCATCTTGATTTTCTGCGACTTTTGGTAAAATGGAAATATAGATGGTATCACGACCATCGTTTCTAAATTTATAAATCAGTTTAGTGTTGTCAACGCCCAATAAAGTAATAGCTGTGTCCGATTCTCGTTCAAATGTTTCAAATGGACTTTTTATTATGATCGATCCTTTTGTAAACCATTGAAAAATGTCTTCCTCTAAAAACAGATCATCCCATGCTTCAGGTTTCAGTTTTATTTCATGTGTTCCATTGGTTATTTTTACTTCAAAATCAAAATCTGTGTTGTTGAAGTTGTAATTATTTGGATCATCCATGTTATTTTGTATTTATTTGTGTGATGATTTCGCTTATCACTGCTCCTTTGAGTATTTTCAGCTTTGTTCCGGGTTCAATTTCGGTAAAAGGATTGACTATGTTGTTGGCAACTAAAATGGTCCACCATAAACGTGGAGTTCCGTAATATTTCTGAGACAAAGAATACCAATCATCTTCTAAGTTGTGTAGATGTTCTGTGTATAGAGTTCTATCTATTTCTTCTTCCAGATTTATAACATTGTTAAAATTGAAAAAAAGAATACCATCATCGTCATACACACTGAAGATGTTTGCCATGTCGTAATTATGAAGAGGTATTTTGGTTTTTTCCATATTATGTTAAATAGGTCTAAGTGGAGCATCGTTGTTCGGTAATATGGGATTAGCGGGTTGCAACGTATTTCTGTCAATATCAGGTGGCTTGGATATATCTGGAGCAGAATTGGTGTTTGTGACACGATTTTGTATTGCCTGTGCATCTTCCTCATTTCCTATAGTTACCACGAGTTGACCCGTATCCATACCCATTAAAATGTTTCTGGTCGGTAAAAGAAGAGATTCTATATTTATCGAAATTTTATATGCTTCGGGAATTATTCGGTCAACACCTTTTATTTTCATGATTCTGGTATTTCCCAAGTTGTTTATTGATAAATTGGTTATGAAACAAGCGGGCAATGAAACCACATCGGGAATATGTAGATCGTATATACAAGAGGGGTCCATTAAAGAGAAAGAACGCCTGCTTCCCGAATTATTATGAGTTAATATATAACAAAGATTTCTATTGTCTATCACCTCATCCATTGTTCCCGTATTAAATAAATCAAAAGAAATAGTAAAATTTCCTTCAGATGTTCCTGTCCACGATTTGGGATGTTCTAATTCTATTTTTCCGGGGGTAAACATGTTACCAATTCCAATTATGGCATCGACACCAATAGCTAGATTTGATGCTCCCGCCATCATCGATCTAATCATACCAGAACGACCACCCGGCAATTGCCCTAATGCGGCAGCATGACCACCCAATTCCATCATTGGCGCAAATGGTCCTTTCCCATCTTCATACGTATATGAGGTTGATCTTTGTGTTTTCTTTTGATTGAAATATGGAAATCTGTATGAAAAACCCGTTGCTTTAGCAAAATATTTAAATTTATAAACATCAGAAGGGTCATTGACATCATATATGAGTTGTCCAGATATTCCGACTTGTTGATATATTCTGGCCCAATAAAGAATAGAACTGATTAATTGTCCTTCTTGCATTTGATATTCACGCATGAATGCCCATGGTATATCTTTTCTCCCTGATTTGGGGGTTTTTGTCCATGCCATATTGTTCACGACATCGATCTCTGAATCGCCTCCATCAGGTTCGACAAAACGACTTTTATCATCTGATACTTTATACTTGACTGCCATTAAAATATTTACATGTAAAAGTTGACGAAGAACAAAAATGTGTTATTATTGTGTATGGGAATTATAATCATACTCTGTCTAATATTTTGGATACTGTGGAAAATGCATAAAAGTTTTTTTTATTGGTATTAAGAATAGCCTATAATGCGTTCTAGGCGCACTCTGAATGCGTTTACCGGATCACTGCCACCCATAGTCGAAGGAGGCGTAGAACTCTGTCCTGAGCCACCAGCAGAGGCAAGAACGGCATTTGCCACTTGTCCCCCACTCTGCATAGTTGAGTTGACCAATGTTCCGAATCCCTCCAAAAGAACATTGATGATTGTGTCAATTTTTTCATTAGCCAATTTCGTCGCAATTTCGTCTTTGTGGTTTTTCTGAGTAGATTCTGTCTGTTTCACCTCTATTTTTGGCAACATATTTTTCTTTGGAACGAGATGTTCCAAATATTTGGGATTTTCTTTGGGCAGAACATCGGGATATTTAGATTTATCCGATGTTAGTGGTGTAAATTGTTTTGGGAATACATATGGATTATCTTTTTGTGTTTTTACACTTTCAAGATCATTGAATATTTCCGATTGAACTTTTGTCAATTTTAACAATTCTTTGTCGAACATTTGTTGAGCGTTTGCTTCTTGTTTGGCGAATTTGTTTACATGATATTTGTTCCACATCAAATTGTTTGGCGCAACAATCCCCATATACCACGGAGCATTTGACAAGTTTTCTCGATGTATGTTGCCAGATGCTTTGGCGTTTGCGACAGCTTCGTCTCTTTGTTTTTCCAGTGTGGCAATTTTCTTTTGCGTCTCCAACATTTGCAACTTTAATACTTTTTCTGTCGAATCGGGCAAAGAATTAGTTGTTTTTATTTCATCAGATAATGATTTTAAATTTTTTGCCTTTTCGTAAACCGAATTGTATAGAGAATTTGCCTGTTTTTCTAAATGTGGCTGTTGTTGTTTTAAATTATTTTGATTTTTTATACCATCAGTCAGCAATTTTAAAAAAACTCCCAATGATGCGATTAAACCTACAGATGCACCAACACCCAATATACCTACCACTGAAGCCAATCCGGTTGTAACTGCTCCTAAAGTTCCTGTCAAACCAAGAACGACTGCCCCTAATGCCCCAATACCTAATATTTTGGCAAATCCTTCAGAGAAATCACCCCCCTCAAAGTCTTTGGAAATATTTTTACCTATTGGAGCCAATACATTATTCCAAAACCAGTCTTTCATTTTACCCATGGTTTCGCTCCAATCTATTTCACCCACTTTTTCTTTAATTTTGTTCCACAACGGATATATGACACTATTCAGAAAAGGCTGAACAATATAGTTGTTTAACGCATCTCCGGTATCCGAAAATGCTTTACCAATAGCTTCTTTATTTTTATCCCAAAAGGTGGAAATACCATTCCAAATGGACGATATGACTTCCGAAACAAATTTGACACCGTCAACCATACCACGACCCAATGTTCCCGAATTAAAAAAGTTGGTCAAGAAATTTGACACGCCTTCAAATATAGAAAGTGCAGTTTTTTTGAAACGTTGTCCTAAATCGGTTTCATCCAAGAATTGTTTTATTTTGCCAGCTAGAAATAATCCACCGGCAAATAGAAGCGTATATTTTAATGCACTTTTTATCCAACCGAAAACAGTGGATAATAAGCCTTTTCCTTCCTTGTTTTGATCTGTAGGTGTAGGAAGGTTGTTTACTACTGTTGGCGAATTTGCTTTGACAGATTCAAACCAATGATTGAATTTTTCTATAATAGAATCACCCATTCCCACCAGCTTAACTTCCATCACTTCCGTTTTTCTCAAAACATTTTCCCTAGCAAAATCATATGGTGCTTTTGGCGGTTGGATTTTTTCTGACTCTTGTTTTTTTGGTATAAATGCTTTACTGGCAGCTAAATTGGCTTTAAAGGAATTCAGATGTTTGTTGAAAGATGAGAGAGAATCGTGAGATTTTTTGAACATTTTCCCCATTTCTACGGCATTATCGTTCACCACTTCCATTATTTTTCCTAAGACAGATATTTCAGTTGACAGATCCTCGAAATGGCTTTCTATTTTTTCTGCCACATCTTTTAGAATACCATTTGGGTTGAATATAGATTTGGGATCGTCAAACATGGCGGCGAACTTTGTTGCCATGTATGGTCCATCAGTTTTCACTTTGGCATTTTGCGCCATATATTTGTCAACTGCTTGTAAAAGTTCTCCCAATGAATCGGCCATATCTCTAATATTTACTTTATACGATAAATATAGATATGTTAGAAAATAACCATTTTGTCATTTATGAAAACGCTATGTATAATGAATCGTTTGAAACCGATATTATGAATGGTGCCTATACTGTGGAACAGTTGAAAGTTTTATTCTCAGAAGATCGTCTTACTCCTGAACAACTTCGCATTTTCAAAGAAAACGTTTCCTGTTCTGGAAAATATTCCAAAGAACTTGTGGAAGAACTATTCAATTCTGCTCCAAAACAACGTGGTTTGTTTAAGCGTGGTATGGATAAAGTTTCAGGCGCATTGGGTTCAACCAAAGGTGCCACAAATTCGAAACTTACGAGTATCTATTATAAAGTTTGGGATCAATATAAAAGAATTTGGGCAAAGAGTAGCGCAATGGGACAGGAAGATCATACATTGGGACTGGCTAAACAGGTTCTCAAAAATACAGGTGTTTCGGATGCCGCACTCAACGAAACTCATGCGAACAATTTCAACACAATTTTAGATGATGATGCGGTGAGTAAAGAAGATGTTGGCGAATTCATCTACAATGCGCTGAAGACTCATTATAGAACCGCCACAATGTCTGCTCCACAAACTAATTTCCGTATTCCGGGAAAACTTTAATAAATACCATTATGTCCGACTTCTATTCTTCTTTTATAACCGAATCCTTCCGCAGAGATATTCAATCGGGTTATGTGACCCAAAACGATGTTTCTAAACTTATTTCCGAAAATAAACTGACCCCCGAACAGGCAGAAGTTGTTTTGGAATTGATGCCTGCATTAGCGGGTATGAAAAATCTAGCCAAATCTGGTTTTCAAGGTGCTAAAAACTTTGGTCAACAAGTTGGTCAAAGAATGGGAAATGCCGCTTCTCAAGTGTCCAATAAAGTTGGTCAAATGGGACAAAATATCAAGAACACTTATAATCAAGGTAGAGATCAACAGGTGAAAGTCAATGCGTTCAATCAATTCAAAAAGGTTTGGGACGGATACACCTCAACATCTCTTAAAAATCTTTATAAAGTATTTGGTGATAATCCACAAATTGTTGAAGCTATTGGTGCCATACAACAATGGGCAAATTATATTGAACAAAATGTTAATGCTCCGCAGCAACAGCAGCAACAACAGCAACCAGTACAACAGCAACAGGTTCAACAGCAACAGGTTCAACAACCACAACAGCAGGTTCGTCGTCAGCGTCAACAACGTCCCCGCAGACAAGCTTAATTGATAAAGAATTTGGAATTTATTTCAATTCTTCCTTTATATTCGACATTGTCGCTCTTAGTAGAAACTGTGAGCAGATCTATCATTTGTTTGCCGAATACTGAATCGATTTTGGTTATAACTTTATCAATGATTGCTGGTAATTTTTCAACAACTGCCAATCTTTCTTGAATGTTCAAATCCGCCATGTTGATTTCTGTTTCATTAATATTGACGGCAGAAATAAATTGACAAGCATTACTGATAAACATTGGAGCGAAAAGACTCTTCATTGCTTTTTCGTTGCGTTCGTCAACATTACCCAATTTGGTTTTGAACAGATCTGATTCAAATTCGTATTCGGTTTGAATGGAAGGGAATCGCATTAAAACTGAAATTTTATCAGATTCAACCCATTCACTATTAAATTCATATTCTGCTTTCTTTTTCTTCTCAATGAATTTCGTCAGATTGACTTTATGTTTTATCGATTTCCCCTCTTCATTAAACAGTTCCATTTCATATGTATCTGAAACATTTTTTGCTCTGATTTGAAGTAGGATAAATGCCTTATCGAATGTGGACAAAGAAGAAAGTGGAACAGCACGATCAATGATATCTAATAGAATATGATAACATACGAGAGTGAATTGATTGCTGGCGAATGATCCTTCTATTGCGGATTTGAGGATGTTTTTCGTGTGAGTGGTGTTAAGGGGTTTGACCGTTATGAATTTTTTCAACGAAGGAATGTATAGTTCTGTTTCCAATGTTTTGGAAACGTCGTTGATAAGTCCCATGATTTGGGAAATGTCTAATTTTTTGGTTTCGGTTTTTGCTTCGTCGCTCATGGTTGATATTTATGATTTAATTATTGAATTCGCTAGGAGATTTTTGCATTCCTTGGGTTTGGTTTGCATATTCGTCAAAAAGATCTTGTTCTGTTGATGAATTGGAGTCTTTATGTTGTGCACTATTGGCCGAATTGAGTTGTTGTGCCAATTTTCTAACGTCTATTGGTGCCATATTAGAAATAAAATCGCCCCCCAAATGTGTGCCATCTGAAACCACAACCATTTCAGAGATAAGGGAAAGATATGTGGAATCTCTGTAAATGATTTTGATGATATCGTTTATGTTTGATATGTCGAATTTAACTTCCATTTCACATGCGCATTTTTTATTGCTACATTTTATTTTTAGGAAATCGAAATCTGAGACTAACGAATGAAGATCGTTTAAAAAAGAATTTCTCACCGCATTCACCACTTTAACCGGCAATGCATTTGCAGTCACGATTTGATCTTCATACGATAACCCGTGCATATCAATCACATGTTCACCTAAATTGATACCTTTTATATGAGAAACTAGATGATTGTCCAACAAAAAATCGATAGACGTTTTGGAAATATTTTTCAATGCGCCATACTCTAAAATTTTATAGTCTTGATCGATAGATGGAATATCACAACAGATAGTGAATAGATTTTCTTTTATTGTTTTTTTGAAAGACCTATCTATCCGCTCTCCCAAGTTATCAACCAAGATATTCAAATCCATTTCAATGGTTGATTTTGTCGAACACTCAGGACAATTACTAGAAAGAACTAACATAGAACCACATGAATTTATTTTCAATGCCAAAAAAATAACAAATCTGTCTAATGTGGTCAACGTCGAAAAATCGAAAGTGGAAATCAAATTATTTTTTATTATATCATTTAGGGTATATGAGAAATCGATATCGTTATCGTCCAATGCTTTTAACAGTATAGAATAATCGTGTGAAGATAGTTCACAGAATCGAAGGAAGTTTTGGATTGACGGAATCCAAACATTAAATGTTTTCTTCATAATGTATATCTATCAAATTATGCCTGCAATGTATAGTGACTATAAACAAAAAATGCTTGTCTTTTTCCATAATCCGAACTGGAATATGTCAAGTCTTCATCTGGAATTTGTGAAGGCACACAATCAAAATATGTCCATTTCTTACGAATTGCCAATGGTGTATCGTGTCCTGCCTTTGCCAATTGATAAACAGATATATTTGCTTTAATTGAATTGCCTTGGGGTTTGGCTACTAATCCTTCGTGACCAACCAAAACGTTCCAAGGACGCAAAACACCATCTACAAATGATTTATTTGTTTCCAAAAAGCTTATTTGAAGAGGAGTAAAATTGTTTCGTCCTGCTATAATTGGGGCATTGATACAACCCCTAGACGATCCTTCAGAAATACCCGCATATTCTATCTTTATTTCTTCGCCCGGTATGTTGACTGCTTGAGCAAAAATACAACCAATGACATCTTGTGTTTGTTCTGTCCATGTGTTGTCCAGTGCAGCGGTTGTGTTCCAACCAGCCGGTTCTAAATTGGGTACAACATTTTTTATTTTATCGAATAGAAACTGTTTGTTTTGCGCATCTATGACAACAACCCATGAATATTGTTGTGCCACATTCAATGCCCAATTACAAAGAAGATTATGAAAATATGGAATATGAGAATTTTGAATAGATGGCTGATCAAAGCGCAATACTTCAAACACTTTGGGAGTGATGATTCCACAATTCGTAAATATATTATTCATTTATATATTTAATCAAACTTTTTCTTGAAGTTCGATGTAAATGGTTTTTCTATTGGTTCAAAATCTGTGCTATGGGAAGACCCAATTTTAGCAACACCATTGGCCAAATTGTATTTAACTTCCATGTTGCCTTGTTTGCTGTTTATTCTACTTCCGGGTTTTCTTGGATTGACTCCATCTCTTCGTAAATGTGCTCCCAATCCTTTTGAAATAGCTATTTCTTGTGTTGTCTTTTGGGATTTATTCTGTCCTCTGATACCTTTGTTTAACAAGGCATTGCCGACATATTGTTGATATCCTTGTTTGGTTTTTTGGGACGGATTTATATTATTTGACGTTTGAACGGCTCTTGGTTTATCTGATTTAGGAACAAGTGTGGGTTTCCAATAACGGGACTCTTTGCGTTTCGTTTTAGCTGTTATGAATTCTGTAATCAAGGCTTCACAAAATTGGTCGAATTTTTCCGTCATATCATTATTTATTGCTTTTCACTGTATAACGTGGTATGATAGAATGTGGAAATCCCCGTCTCATATACTTTATCGAAATTTATGCAGTATGCGGGTAAACCTGTGCGTAGTCGTTCGTTTTATAATGGATCATGTCCTATTTGTCATGAGGGTAAATCATGGGGTAAAAAGAAAAGATTGTTTTTCTTTCCTGATACGAATTATTTGTATTGCCATAAATGTGCAAGATCGTGGACACCTTATTTTTGGGTCAAAGAAGTTACAGGTTACGATTTTACCCAAATAAAAGAAGACCTTAAAGATTATTTGGGTGATGATGAATATGCAGAAGTCGAAATCTTCAAAAAAGAGGAAAGAGATTTTGTTTTACCGGATTTGCCCGGTGAATGTGTCAATCTTCTTGACGATGTTCAACGACACTATTATAAAAACAACCCAATTGTTAAGAAGGCATACGATTATTGTCAATCTCGTCGGCTTTTTACTGCCCTAAATCGTCCCAAAACATTTTATGTTTGTATAGAAGATAAACATCACAAGAATCGATTGATTGTTCCTTTTTTTGACGAGAAGGGTAGAATCGTAACCTATGTTTCGCGAACACTCTTGGATACTGACGAAAAGGCAAAGTATATAGTCAAATTCAACTCTGATAAACCACTCTACAATTTTCATAGAATTGATCCGAATTATCCCTACATATTTGTGATCGAAGGTCCAATCGATTCTATGTTTTTAAAAAATGCTGTATCGATAACTGGCATTCATATGACAGATAAACAGGCCAGACAAATCAACAACATGTATCCTTTTCATGAATTGATTTGGATTTATGACAATCCAAAATTTGAATCAGAGGTTGTGAGGAAAAAGATAAAGGATAAATTGAAAAACGAAGAACGTGTGTTTTTGTATGATGGTGAATTGGCGGAATATAAGGATTTGAATTTGTTTTGTACGCAAAAAAATCTGGATTTTGTTGATCCAGATTTGATTGTGACGGGGAGTTATAAGGGAAATATGGGACTTCTCAAATTATAGAGAATTTCCAACAGATGGGGGAACGGGAGCATCAGGATCAGTCAAATCGGGTGAAATTGATTCTTTTGCTTTTGCCAATTCTTTGATTCTTTCCTGAAGATCTTTAGCGGCCAATTCTGTTTGTTCGCGTTGTTTCTTAGCGGCATCTTTATACGACTCGATGGCACTGATAATTTGGTCGAAGCGAGTTTTCTTAACCGTGTCTTTCTTAATCAGATTAGCCATTATGGAATATTCGTTACCCATATCAACGTCATCTTTGGCATCTACGAATGGACGAAGATTGTTTAGGTATTGTTCCAGTTCTTCCAATTTTTCATCCATTTCGGATGACGAAAGGTTGTCGATGCCGTGCAGCAAATTCATTTTTCTGTTGAACTTGCCTTCAATTTGTTCCAAGCTTTTTCTGATACCATCGGTTGACGCAAATCCTTCAGGATCGGTATCTTGATCTAGCATAGACGAAACCGCATCAGGATTTTGGGCGTGTTGGGGGCGATTAGGAGATGGCAAATCTTGCTCTAAAAGAATACTCTGGAAATATTTTGCGTAATTCATATATCATTATTTAATCAAAATGATTGCAAATTCAATCCTCCCGTGTTATCTTGTTTCGATGATTAGAATCGTAATCCCCACACCTCTTTCGAAGGAATCTATCGAAACCACTTTCCCGCAATCTCAATGCGCAAAAACTGTCAAACGAATGCAGCAGATATTTCCAAATGAACTAGAAGTTCTGTATTATTACGAAAATAAAACAGGATTGTCTGAAATTTATAATAATCATATTTATCAACCAGCATCATTTGATATAGTGGTGTTTATGCACGACGATGTAGAAATTCATGATATGTTTTTTGTAGAAAAAATAAAAAATGCTCACAATCAGTTCGATATTGTTGGATTGGCGGGATCATCTACTCAGAGTTATTCTAAAGAAAAACCCTCTGTATGGCATCTTTGTTCGGAAAAATCGGAAGATATGCGTGGAATAGTCTCTCATTATATTCCCAAAGGCTTTAATGGTACCCAAATCTCCCATTATAATTCTGTATATTTCGGCCCATCTCCTTCCCCTGTTGTCGTTGTTGATGGATTATTCATGAGTGTCAATGTGAGAAAATGTTTTGAAACAAAGACGATATTCGATGATACATTCGAATGGCACAATTATGATACGTCTTTTTGCTTGCGCGCAAAACAAGCACACCTAACCATAGGAGTATATCCCATATTTGTAGTTCATCACGGGTTGGGTGAGTGGCAAAACAATCGTGAGTGGCAAGAAGCCGACAAAAAATTTAAAACGAAATATGTAAATTAGGGAAGAACACGAGATTTGTCTGTTCTTATTCTGATAAAGTTGCTACACACTTTTTTTGCAATGAGTTCTTTGTGTTTGTCGTGCAAATATATGTCTCGTGTTGAAATTTTTGTAAAACCAAAATTTTGTGTTCTATAAGTTATTGATTGATCGATAGTGGGATGCCAATACCCGCCATCGTATTCTAATATTAAAGATATTTTTTCTTTATTTTTGTTTATCTTATCTTTTTCTGAGGCAAAAACAACCAAATCGTAAAAATATATTCCGTTGTTTTTGTTGCGTTTATGGTTTAAAAAAAATTCTTCAGAACCAAACAAACATCTTTCTTTATTGATGTTATTTTTTCGTAAAAAAGAAACAATAAAATTGTCCGCTTCTTTGGATCGTCTAAACCACGGCTTTTCCGCAAATCTACGTATCATTTTATCTCTCCAACCCGGAATATCGTTTACAATATGAACGTTGTATTTGTTGAAAATGGTAGAATATATCTTTTCGTTGATCTTTTTTGATGCGAATCCGAAACCACCAAAGTTCTTTTTTACTGTGCTCATTTTTTTTATTTTTACACTTTCCGCTTTAGATGGATTATCTACTCCGTATCGTTCTTTATAAATTACTCTTTTCTTGTTTTTCACTGTGGAACAGCTATTTGAACATTTGTTGGAACAATATGTTCTATACTTTTGAAGATCTTTCTTCAACCAAAATGGAAAAATCACATTTTTCCTACACGATTTGCAAAGAGGTTTGCTGGTTATTCCGTTTCCATAACAATATAAACGCTCAGATAACGAACAATCACGAGATAAGAAGGATGTTTTGTTTTCTATATCGGTTCGAATATCGAAATCTAATTTTTTAAAATGATGAGGATCGAATCTTCCCGATTCGAATCGTTCTTTGATAATAGTGCGATACATATTTTATATTTACTCTCACCATTATGTATTCTCATTATTATGACGCGGAAAATAATACTTGATCGTTGCACGGGTATATGATATAATTGACGGTATAATGAAAACGATTTTCAATTTATTGGATGACATCTTCCACAAGAAGCCGGATTATTTGCTTCAGGATGATGATCAATTTGATTCGTATATGATTCAGCGGTGGATTAGTATGCAGAATCCGACATATGCTCATTTTGTTAATGAGATCTTTAACAAAAGACATGAAGCATTCTGTGATGATCAGATGACTTATGATTTTTTGAAGAAAATGTTTCCGAAAAAGTTCATGGGTTTCGCCAAATACATAAAAAAGGAGACGAAAACCGAACCGTCAAAGAATGCCATTGTTGTGGAAGATTTGGCGAAAACATTACAGATATCCAAACGAGAAGTGAAGGCATTTTTGGAATTGTTCCCTGATTTGGGCAAAGAATTGAAAGATAGCGATCCAACTATAAAGAAAAAAGTGGACGTTTCGTAGTGTTTTGTTTAAATACCTCCATATGATACCTGAACAAAACCTAGCCGCAATCGTCGAACAATTTTCAAAGACTGAAAAGATTGTCAACCATAATATTAATTATGATAAGTGGGATATCACTCATCTTTATGGATCTACTCTTTGGGTGAAGCGATTGGATGAACCGGATGCGGATTCTGTCCTCAAAGGAGGCATTGTGCTGACGGTAAATCAGGCCAAAGGGTTGTATGCCATTGGACAGGTAATCATGGCAGGAAGCGACGTTAAATACGCCAAGTCGGGTCAATACATTTTGTTTCCATCTACCGGTTTCGGACAATCCGCCCAAAAAGTTAAGGATGGGTACAAAACATACTTTATTCGTGAAGATTCTGTTATGGCTGTAGTCACTTTTGATGGAGACGAATCGGAAATTCCGGCAGAAATCGAACGCGAAATATTACTAGGATAATTTTATGACACCAGAAAATTTTGTATATTGGTTACAAGGACATCTTGAAATTAACGAAGCGTCCCCATATGGAAACGAAGGTCTTACTAGAGAACAAGTCAAAGTTGTCAAACAACATTTAGATTTGGTTCTCTCTAAAGTAACTGTGAGCATTCCTTATTCCCAACCTTTTGCCGATTATCCCCAAAGTCCAATTCCATATTATCCAGAAATGGCACCAATATATCCCTTTACTACAACTTGTGATAGTGGCACATATGACTTGACCACAACACATACTGGATCATCTGCCAAACTCCTTTGTTAATGTGTAAGTAATTGAATGGCAAATAATGCTTCCATTCAAGCTATCTTGGGAAATAATGTAGTCGAACTTCACTTCACTCGCCGCCATCCTAAAATGGGATGGTCTAATGTTCGCGGATTGCTAGGAACCACCAATTATGTTCTTTTGAACAGTGAATTCGGTTTTCAAGTATTAAATTTTCAACCACCAAAAGGCGTTGGAATGGGTTATCCATATAAAGAATATAATCTATGTGTTGTTTGGGACATGTTTCGTCAAGAATATAGAGTATTTGGAGCAGAACAGGTTGATATCAGCAAACAATGGGATGTTACAACCGATGAAGGACGGGAAGAATTTCAAAAATATTTTTACGAATATATAATAAACATGTCCGAACAAGATAAATTGGATTTTATGGGTTATACTGGTGCTGTGGCTCCTATACTAAAACCAGTTGATAAGCCTATTGATGTTCAGAAGAAGGACAACAAAGACGCGAAACCTGCAAAGCCAAGTGTGTCACAAAAGATTAAAAACAGATTTGCAGATTTTTATAAACGTGTAGGAAAGTTTTTCAAAAAGAAATAGCAGACATTCAAAAGTGAAGTTAAATATTTCAAATGGTTGGAAATCTGTCAACAGTTGAAAATATTTTAGAGAAACAATTCCAGAAAAAGATACGTCTTTCTGTGAAAGATGACTATATCAAAGAGGGACAATTCATACTCTTTCGATCAATGTTATTGTATAATAATTTTTATTTAGAACTCCACATCAAGACTGCTAAGAAAATTGAAATGGTCAAAATACCATATCCATTCAAAACAGAAGATCATACCGATGAAAACTTGGTTTTATTTGATTACCGTCTTTGTTCGTTGACTTCTGACCCGCAAATATTAAAGATTATAAATCGATTCAAACCAGTTGACAAGGTTGGATTAAATCGGTATTTCGATTCGATATTGCAAATAGAACTTTTATGAGTGAAGAACAAAAAACAGATTATTTCTCGTTGTTTAGTGGGCAAATCTATGGAGTAACAGATGAAGATGCCAAATTTTTGGATGCATACCAAATTCCACTGAAGGGTAAACCCTCTAGTTCGTGTAAGAAATGTTATGGCAGACTATATACAGGTTATAATATCATCACGAAACATTATGAGATATGCCGCAAATGTGGCATGAAATGTATCGATATGGAAAAGATGATCAAACGTAAAGAAAAATGATAAACTCTATTCTCTATAAGAAAAACAACGAATTGAAACTGATAGATTTCTGTTCAGAAAAGTATATTCCCCTAGACATAAAAGCTTTGGAGGGTGTCAAGAGTATGCGCGAAAAATGCACAAAAACATCTCTTGTGTTGTGTGGTTATACGGAAAAACGGGGAGAAATTAAGATTCATCCAGTTCATTGTGTAGATATTACCAGTGAACAAAAAGGATTCGATTTATCTAAATTATCAGTGGAGGATATTGTAACGATTGGTTACAAAGGGGCAATTGTTCTTCAGAAAGCGAAACAGAAACAGAGAGAAATTGAATCGGGTTTCGATTAAGGAATAGGTGTGTTCCACCTAGTATTGAGATCGGCCCATAAAATCGCTTCGGATGTTGTATCGAGTGTGCCTGAAAATAATGCCCACTCTTGAATATTGCCAATAAAATATAATCCGGGGTCATTACGAAAACCGATTGTTGATAATTGGCCGTGCAATGAACTGTTCAATCCATCAGAAAGTGCATCATTGGTGGAAGATTTTAGATAGCGTAGTGATGGTCCACCTTTTAAAAGAATAGAATATGCAGTATTCTCATCATACGGAAGAGTCGGAAACGCACCTTCGCCATTATTATATGTTAAAGGATATCCTGTTAATGCTACTCTTTCCAACAACCTATATGTGGCAGAACCGGGGTACGATGCGACTGCCCAAAGTTCTCTAACTCCCGCACCTGTTGGTTCGCTCACGATATATCCCCACCATGTAGCAGTAGCGGGTATTATTGCATCGGTAATTAATCCCTGTGAACCATTAAAACCCATAGATCGTGTAAAATTCCCAACCCAATTTTGTTCATAGATTGGTTGTCTTACTGCTGTATTTTGAATGAAATTTGGGCCTGATCCTGATTGATTGTAAATTTTTGTATAATATGCGGTTTCGCCGTCAATCAGCACATCAGCCGCAGCAACGTCACTTACACCAAATGATGTAAATGATGAATCAAATTCGTCTTGACCGGCATTATCTATTCTGAGTCTGAATGGTGATCCTTCATAGTCGGAAAATAGTCGATACCCAACAGACCATGCACCAATTCGAGTCCCCGGCATATTATCTAAAGGACCAACAAAAGGAAGGACACTGACATTGTTTTTCCTTTAATGCAACTGGAATGATTAAACTCATATTACTTAAAATGTTGCCAGACTGCTCAAAAATTTGTTTCCGTCATAATAAAATGACAGCAAATTGTATGCGCTCGCACCAGTTGACATGGAAGACACACTATTAGAAAATAGAAAATTACTTCCCCATCCTGTAATAGATAATCCTGCCGTTGAACTCAACTGAATCGCTAGATTTCCAGTATCACCAGCACTACAGTTCAAAATATTATTCAAATTACCATTTGCGGTCAATGTCACTTTTGCATTGTGCCCATGTGTACCAACATTCCATGTTATAGATCCGTTAGAATTCTGATAGATAATGCCTTGTTGTGTGTACTCCTGTATGACATTATTCAATTCAGCACTGACAAAATTGATTTGTGTTTGTAGATTAGAACTAACGCTGCCAATCGAAGAACTCAAAACATTGACACTGTTTACAGTGAATGCTGATAGTTCATATAACTTATTATCTAAAGAAGACAAGTCTATGTTGAATGTGGAAAGACTGTTCCCCAAACATTCGGTCATGGCTGGAACTTTAGAAAAATAATACAAAGGCATAACGATATTTATAGCTGTACATAAAAAAGGCGAATCAAATTTGATTCGCCTTTTTCGAATTATTGTCTATGATCTATTAGAAATAGTTCTTATCTTTCTTACCACTGGATGTTTTAGCTCCGGTTTTTTGTTTGCCGAAATCAGCATCGCCGTTACCTTTCACATGGGTTGATTTAGAACCAGTTTTGGCTTTACCATCATATTCTCCTTGCATTCCGTGTTCGGAACCTTCAGAACCTTCGGTATCTTCTGGATCATATCCGGTATCTTGTTTACCAAAATCGGAATCTCCATTACCTTTCACATGATTGGTTTTGGAACCAGTTTTGGCTTTACCGTCATATTCTCCTTGCATTCCGTGTGAACGGCCACCACCATCAAAGGCATAAGATTCTTGTGGAATTGCGTCACCATCTTCCAAGTCGAAAGTTTCGTCACCACCTTCGTCAGCAAATTCATCGGTATCGCCACCAGCCAAAAGATCAGCAAGTTCACCCAATGACATAGAACGAAGTTCAGACAACGAAAATGTTTGTTCATCTCCACCGTCCAGATCGTCACCTTCTCCATCAAAATCATAAGAATCGTCAGAAGCGAATGCATCTGCGTCCCCTTCATCACCAAATTCTTCACGAATTATCTTGTCGAAAACATTATCAAAATTGACAGACTCTAAACCGTAATCGGTTCCAGCCTTACCTTTTGAAGATTTTTCCTTTCCTTTACCTTTCCCCTTTTTGGCGAAAGGTTTAAATTTGCGTTTTTCTTCTACAACTTCACGTTCCTGTGTATTATTTGACACAGATTCGTTGATTGGTTGGGAAGTGTTGGTGTTCTGTGGATACAAATATTGCTCCGAGTAAATTGACATAAGATCGTTTTCCATGTAATTATTTATTCCAAAATCATTTTTTTGTTAAATATTTGTATGGCAAAAAAGTCAAATAACAAATTCTTGAACAATAATGAGAATTTACCTGTTAATTATTCCGCAGATTGGACACCGGAAATGTTGGACGAATTCCATAAATGTGCCAACGATATTAACTACTTCGCAGAAAACTACTTTTTCATCGTCAATTTGGATGAAGGTATCCAAAAAATCAAACTACATGATGTACAAAAAGAGGCAATAAAAACTATTATCGATAATCGATTTACTGCCATTTGTGCTTCTCGTCAGGTTGGAAAACGTCTTGCTTTAGATACACCCGTTCCTTCTCCTTCTGGATGGACAACTATGGGGGATTTAAAAGCTGGAGATGTTATTTTTGATTGGTATGGGAATCCTACAACAGTCACTCATGCACACGAAATACGTGATGATAGAAATTGTTATAAGGTTGTTTTCAGTAATGGCGAATCGATTGTTGCAGATGAGGAACATGAATGGTTTACTCAATCTCGTTCTGAAAGAAAGAAAAAATCTTTAGGTTCAGTTAAAACTACCAAACAAATAAAGGATAGTTTGTTTTATGGAATACAATCCAAAGAACCAGCACATAGAATTCCATACAAACATTCTGTGCAATATCCTGAACAGAATTTACCAATTGATCCGTATTTGTTTGGGTATTGGTTGGGGGATGGCGCAAAATCGGCAGCAGTAATCACTATTGGCGAACAAGATATAGAAGAAGCAGAAAAGAATTTTTCTTTTTTAACGAATAAGACAATCACTAAAGACAAATCCCCAAGAAACACATACACCATGCGAATTCAAAAAGACGGGGAGCACGATTCATTTGTGACCACTCTCAAAGAATTAAATGTTTTTCAAAATAAACATATTCCGTTGATGTATTTGCAAAGCTCAGAAGAACAAAGACTTGAGTTGTTACGAGGGTTATTGGATAGTGACGGGTATTGCAACATGAGAGGAACTATACAATTTTATTCTGTTATTTCCGAACTTGCCGAAAATGTTAAAGAGTTGTTATATTCTTTGGGTATTCAGTGTTCACAGACATCAAAGATTCCCAAGATAGGAGACAAAAAATATCAAAGATGTCACATTCTGACCTTTAAAACACAAAAACCTGTATTTAGATTAAAAAGAAAAGCAGACAGACAGAAGCGCAAATTGAAAAAAGGAACCGAACAAAGTAGAAATGAATTTGTTTACATAAAAGATATTATACCTATAGAATCTGTCGCAACCAGATGTATTACTGTGGATAATCCTGATAGTATGTATTTGGTGGGTAAAACTTTTATTCCAACACACAACACGACAATCATGACTATTATATGTCTTTGGTATTGCCTCTTCAAAAAACACTTCACCGTTGCAGTTTTGGCTAACAGAGAAGAACAAGCTAAAGAAATTCTTGAACGTATTAAAACCGCTTATGAAGAAATTCCAAACTGGTTAAAAGCGGGTGTTTTGGATTTCACCAAAGAGAATCTCAAGTTTGGTAATAAGTCGAAGATATTTGTATCGACTACATCGCTTTCGTCTATTCGTGGTAAGTCTGTCAATCTTCTTTTTTTGGATGAGTTTGCATTCGTTCGTAAAGATATTGCCGATGAATTCTACAAATCCATTATTCCTACTACATCTTCTTCCAAGAAGTCAAAAATTGTTTGTGTTTCGACACCAAATGGAGCAGATGGACGATTTTATGATATTGTTTCCGAAGCAGAACGTGGAAAAAATGGATGGGTGTTTATTAAGATGTATTGGCATCAAATACCCGGCAGAGACGAAGAATGGAAACAAGTTCAGCTAGGTCTTATTGGTGGAGATCAAGCAATGTGGGATCAAGAATATGATATCAAATTCTTAGAATCGGGAACTTCTGCTCTGAATGCACATGTCATAGAAACCCTGAAAAACATGTGCCACAAACCAAAAATTATCTTATATGATGGTGATTATAAGATATGGAAAGAACCCGAAAAGGGAAATATTTACGTATTCGGTATAGATGTTGCGCAAGGTGTTGGTCAAGATTCGTCTGTTTGCCATGTGATAGATGTGACAGATTTAAAAAATATTGAATTGGTTGCTTCCTATGCGTCAAATCGTCTTCATCCTAATGTTTTTGCTGAACGGATAAACGAGATTATTCCTACATGGGGAAGACCATTTATTTGTATTGAATCTAATAAAGAAGGTGCGCAAGTTTTAGATGATTTGATGACTGTCTATAACTACGACAATATTGTCTATTATAATATGGAGAATGATACTCGTGGTTATTATCAAAAACCCGGTATCTTTTGTCATCCTAATTCGAAATATACTGGTGTTACCAATATGAAGTATTGGCTGGAAACTCTTCAACAGGTTAGTATCTATGATATGGATACTGTTAAAGAATTTGAAACATTCATAAGAAAAGAGAATAAAACTTGGTGTGCCAAAAAAGGTAAAAACGATGATAGAGTTATGGCAATTATTTGGGCATTGGTCATTCTCGTTCCCCAAATCGCACAACGATATTTTGATATTTTAGATTATGATGATATGGGAAAACCTTCTTTGATAAAAGATCCAAATCGCGATCAAGCAATGAGAGCATTTCGTGATGCAAATGCTGGAATTATTCGTCATGAATTGGGATATTCTGCCCCTTCTCCTGTCATGTTTAATACGAAATTTGCAGATTTGCGCCTTCGTGATGATTATGATCCTGAATTGGTAGGCTTGATGCAGGGTGGTTGGAAAATACTGTAAATAAATCTATGACTTTTTCTAAATTATTAAATCTGATTACTGAATCGAATGCCGCAAGAGACGAACATTTCAGAAAACAATTTATTGGCGCATTCAGTATTGTATTTGATATAGATACTGACGAAATAATAGATAGTGATAAAATACATCAGTCATACGGAAATTCGATAGGTTTGAACAATTTGGGAATTGGAGAATATTGGTTTCCTCCAAATCATTCTAATTGTTGTGTCACCGCTAAATTTTTTATCCTATATAAAACAAAAAGATATGAGGTTTCATTAGAGGTTATAAATTGGTTAGATGTTCCGACTACTGAAGATTTTATCAACAATAATCAGGGTAAAAATAAAGGCAGTATAAAAAGAAATCCTGTGAATTTTTCTTTGCCGATGACAGCTACAGGAGGAGTCACGCTTGAACATACATATTATGATGTTGAATTGGGAAGAGAAGTGGAAGATTACGATGTGCTCTCTCCTTCTGTTCATGCTTATCCCGAGCATTTCGTCTTTGAGGATTTATCACAATTGGCCAAAAAGGTAAAATCTATTATCGATGGTCGTGACAAAAAGAGAACAAACCGTTTACCGGAAAAACCAACACCTATCAACAAAATGCCGAAAAAACCTGAATTAGTTCCGGCATAAATAATTAATATGTCTAATCAAAAACCAACAATGCCTGATTTGTCTTGTCCTGTTCCCAAACAAGAAGCGGAAGGTTATTACAGTTCCGATCAATCGATGACGAATGTTTCTAGGAAGGATCGTTTTCGGTTGATAGTTAATATTCCTAAATGCATTAGACCAACCCTGAATAGACCTAGTGATGCTTGCCATGGCGGAAACTTGGAGAAACTATCTATAAACATTTGGGGAAATGTGTTGCCAGAAATCAGTGTTCCTAAATTGGATAAACCTATGGGTTCTCAGACATTGAAATTTAGTTCATATTCTCGTTCTCCATATCCGGCAATTCTTGTCAACTTCACTATTGATAATAATTTTGACAACTACTATGTCTTATACAAATGGTTGGATTTTATGTCCGATGAAGAGGAAGGATCATTTGATGCGAAAAAAGTAAGTGCTGCATACGGAAATACCAAAGATTATACAGCAACATTTACATTACAAGTATTAGACGAAAATGAAAAGATTGTTGCGGAATTTGATTACCTGCATTCTTTTCCAGTCACTTTAGGAAATATTAACTATAGCACAAGAGATACAGGGGAAATTGAATGTTCTTTTACATTCGAATTCAATCAGCTTAAAATGAGATTGGTGTAATATTTATAACAAAAGTATAACGGTGCAAGAAACTTCCAGTTTTTTTATAAATATGGTATATGGCTACACCAAATTTAAACCTATCCCATGAAAGCCCATTCGTTCAGGTCAACATACGTGATGAATCTCGTAACCCTGTTAACGCTATTGGAACTAATATTTTCTCCTGCGGATTCACTCCACAAGGCCCAACTGACGAGCCAACCTATGTTTCTTCTATTCAAGAATTCGAAGAAATTTTCGGTCTGCCAACAACTGCCGCTGAAAGATATTCTTACGATGCTGCAAAACAAATCCTAACCACAAGTTCTGGTCGTTTGCTGTTCACCAGAACACCTTATGGAAGTGGTGGTGGTTTGGGATATTCCGATCAATATTCAGCCTTGGTGTTTCCGATGATTGCTGTTTCTGCGGTTGAAGTCAATGCTTGTGAATATTTTAGAAATATTGATGAGACAACATGCCGCACCGAATTTCCTTGGGTTTATGACAATTTCGTAAAAGCTAGTATTTGTTACGGTTCTTCTAATCTGGAATGCCCATTGAATTCAAATGATGAAACTCCGGGATTCTTGTATGTGCATGATCATCCGTTCCAATATAATTCGGTTATGACTGGATTTAAATTTGTGGTTGATGCCGACACCGATTCTGAAAATATCAGACTGTATCAATTGCGTCCAACCAATAGTGGTTTCGATACTTCTTATAGTGTTGTGACTTCTATCAATCTTTCCAGTGTTCTTGCCACAATCGATGAAGACCAATCGAATCTGTCAAATGATTCAAAACGTTTGATTATCAATTTTGAGAACACAACTTGGGCTAAACGGTTGACTGTTTCTAGTGGTCTGTTGTCAGGTCAAACCTTGTCAGGATTGTTTGTTTCTGCTGGCGATGTATTCGGAACTTTCTCTGAAAGTGGTGCGGCTGTGCTGAAATACTTCAATGCGAATTCCGATGTTGCTGCAACTTATAAAACAACTATCACCAATGGTGCAAACTATGCAAGTGCTGGTTCTACGTTCACCGTAACAACAACTGCTAAAAATGCAACAGAATTGGACTTCCTTATCTCATTCTGTGCTACTCCAGTTGATGTTGGTCTTTCTTGCTCAACAATCACTTCTCTCAATCTCCAAGTTCCTGAAAAAGATAGATACACGTTCTATCCTCTTGAAGGTGCTGCACAGTTGAACGATGGTAATTTCTATGTGTTTGGTTCTCCGATCCATAAGACATTGAATGCAAGTGAATATCAATTGCTCCAAAATGAACAGTTCAACTGGAAATGTGGCGCATTTGAAAACGTTGAAGCTAATTTGGATGTCGTCAACAATGACGTTCGCGCCGGATTGATCATAATCAATGAAGCGAAAACCGCACAACTTGAAGATTATTCTGGATTCTATTTGGCTGTTAATGATAACCTTAATGTCAACCCTTCTACAGACTTTGATAACTTGACTGGTGTCAATAGTTATTATCAAGAAGTTTGCCCCGGTGTTTCTGGTGAATGGATTCAATTGCCAGAAGAAAGAATGAATTTTGAAGTTTCTGCCACATTTGATGGTAAAGCTGGTTCATTGGCAGAAATCGTGGAAAGTGTTGGTGGTATCAACTTCGGTAAACCACTCTACAACGATTCATTGGTTATCTCTCTGTTCAAACTTGTTCCTACTCGTCTCACAGAAACTATTAACAAATTGGATCAACGTTTGGTTGAAAAATTTGTCGGTTCTCTCAATCCTGATAGAAAAGTTAACGATGCTTTTGGTGGTCCTCCTCGTTCTACATTTATTCAAAATGCAGTCAACGAAGGAAGTAACTATCTCAAGATGATGGTTAACCCATATCTCTCTGAGAATAATTGCTGGAATGACAATAAAGGCGTTCCACAAAAAACAGTGAGAATGTTCCGTCAGAAAACTTCTGGTGTGTTTAATAATTTCGATGCACAAGCTCAACTTCGTGCCTATGGTGATGCTCTATTCGGTATCGGTGCTTACAATGGTCATTGCCGTGACGAATTGTATGAAATGTGCCAGAAGAAAGATATCGGAAATCTTCCTGCGAAAATTGAACGTGCTTTGAGAAATGTCGAAAATTCCCTTGACTACCCAATTGATATCACTATCGATGCCGGTCTATCAACAATTTGGGCTACTCGTCAAGCAGTCTCAACAGACAGTTGCATAACCAATCCTTCTATTTGCTATCATTACGATGACACATATTTTGTCAACACCGATTCTCTGAGTCCGTTTGATGGAACTGCGATGACTTCTGGTATCGGTGATGCATGGGAAGTAATCTACAACATATTCGATTCATTTGCACGCTTTACACGTAAAGCTGCGGGTGGAACTGAACACTTCCACATTCAAGATCCTCTTAGACAAATCTTTGTCAATGGTCGCGATTTCAAAGTGGCTGATAGACAGAAGAAAGTTCTACTCGATCCTACTACAAATCAACCTACTGAGAAATATTCTACATTCAGCCGTAATATTTGGTCTTACCTCCGTAACTTGACCGAAAGCGCAAATTCAGCTTTCAGCCAAACACATGGTAACTGGATTAAATCATACGATTCAAATACGGATAAATATTGTTGGGTTGGACCTTCTGGTCACAAAGCGGCTTTGTTTGCTCGTAATGACCAAGTTAAGTATCCTTGGAGTCCAGCATTTGGAACAACTAATGGTTCTCTTCCGAACATTATCGATTTGGCTATCAACCCAAATCAACGTGAACGTGATCTTCTTTCAAGAATCGGTGTAAACCCTATCTGTCGTTTCCCTGAAGGTAATGTCATATATAACAGCTTGACATTGCTTAAAGAAGATTCGGCATTGCGCGAAGATTATATTGTTCGTGGATTGCTCTGGTTGGCCAAATCAGTTCAAGCTACTCTTAGACCTTACATGGGTGTCCCTAATACTGTTGTGACGAGAACAAGAGTTAAGAATGATCTGCGTCCTCTTGTGGAATTCATGAAACAAACCAATGGTTTGTACGGTTATGATATCATCTGTGATGAAAGAAATAACACAGCAGACACAATTGATAAGGGTATTCTGAACGTTGCTCTTTATGTTGCGCCTACTCGTGCAATCAAATACATCTTGGTGGATCTGGTTGTTACAAGAACAGGTGTTGATGTGAATTCGACATTCTAATCAAAAATTAAATAAATCGAGAAACCCGTCGAATGAAAGTTTGACGGGTTTTTTGTTTTTTTATAAATACCTATATGAAGAATTTACTAATATTTTTTGTGAGTTTGTTTATGATGGTTAGTTGTATTACCTCTACACCGATCAAATCACAACCAACCACAATCATCACACAAATAACTCAAGTAGAATTGACTCCGTTTCCACCTAAACCAAATTTATCCTACACAAAGAAACCCGTGATATCGGCTTCAGATGATACGTTTATTGTATCCGACGAAATGGTTGAAAAATCTCTACTCTCAAAAGAATACATTGAGAAGGTTGATGCTTGGAAAAAGAAAAACAGTATAAAATAATATGGACTTAGAAGAAATTTACGAATCATTGATATTAGAAAAAGCACAATCCAAAGAAGAATGTGTCACAGAAGTTAAAATTGCTTTTGATCGTTTGCGAAATAGATTAATGAAATTGTCTTTTCAATATCGTCAGGAGCAGGAGCCTATTTTTGCAGATCATATAGATGGACTGAATGAGAAAATTGGCGATCATTTAGAAGCCTATGAGCGAATGATTATGGCATATGTTGATACTGTTCATTCGAAAAAGGTATAATTTAAGCCGATTGTGTATTAAATAGCATTATGAATGATAAAGATATAGATGATGTTTTAAATGCTCTGTCGGTTTCTGTTGACACAAAAGGTGTTGCCGTTCCTGAAGATCTGAATAAAGATAACATAATGGATAAGATATTGGAAACAATGTCTGACAGTATAGCAAAGAACAATGAATTACTTGAAACTGCTTTACAAGTAGCAGCATCTTCGGGTGATGCGGAACACATGGCCGGATATGCTGCTGTGGCCAAGATAAATTCAGAGCTTTTGAAAACATTGGCTTCAATCCAAATGGATCAAGAGAAATTAAAACAACAGAAAGAGTTGAAAGAAAAAGAACTTGCCTTGAAAGAGAAATTGGCCGAAGGTAAAGCTGCAAAAAATCCAAACAAACAGTTGCCAGAAGGTGGAATAGTTCAGAATAATTTTCTATTCTCAGCTACACGCGAACAGATCTTCGATCTTATCAAAGGTAAACCGGAAGATCAAGACGAAGCATTGAAAGAGATCAAGGAACAAAATCCCCCAATCATAGACGTATAATTGTTGTCTATTTTTTTCTCTTCATTACCCTATAAAAAAGAAAACCCGTTAGTTTCCTAACGGGTTTTCAATTAATTATTTCTGTCTATCAGCTATTAGCTTAGGTAGTTATAGCTATGGTCTGGACCGCTTGAGCAATCTACGCTGTGACCTTTGTTGAGATCTTTCAGGATGATCAAGTGGTAGAAGTTCTGCGCACCGAACAGATGATCGATAACACCGTAACGGGTCATCATACCAACTTTAGGAGCAAAGGTTGCAGGATCAACCACACGTTGCACAAGCACAGGAATGTATGGGCAGTAAACGATACCGGTATCCCAGAATTCTGAACCTTTATAACCAAGCAGAGCATACTCAACCGGATCGGAACGAAGACCAGCAAGATACTGAGCTTCTGTTCTGGTGTCACGGTAGATTGTGAACTGTCCAGCAAGGGTTCCAACACGAGCCACACCATTTGGATGGGTTTGGATTGCGCTGTTGATTGTGAATGGAGCGAACTCTTTCAGCAATTGCAGGATTGTGCAAACCTTTGGTGTTGCGATGATGAAATTGGCAGGACCACGACGGTTGCGAACGGCCATACGGTTAGCTTCGATAACTACACGAGAGTAGAAATGGATACTACGTTCTGCAAACCAACGAGCATCAGCAAGTTGTGGTGCCCAGATAGAATAACCTGTTCCAAGACCACCGTTAAGGGCAACTTGAATCATACGAACCACCATCTCACGGTCGATTTCAGCTTGAATTTCGTAAGACATAGCATTAGTCATTTCGGAGTCGATGTCGATTCCGTTCATGTTCATGATATCTTGTTCAAGTTCAATAGACCAAGATGTTCCAAGACGACGAGTACCAGCTTCAACAGCGGTTTTCTCAATCTTGAGAGACATGGTAGGAATATTGCTGGAAGCTTCAAAATGCGAAAGCAATTGAGCAACACCAGAATCTTGACCGGGAACGAATGGGAAGCATGAAGCCGAACCAGTCGTAGAGGTCGTCAAACCAAGTCCAGACAATCCGGCAGCAGATGTACCAGTGTGGCCAGTGAACAATTTGTTATAACCAGCTTCACCAGAACCAAGGGTTGCGGTTGGGAAGGTTTTGGAATTGTCACATGCACCATAAGGACTACATCCCAGAGGATCAGTGTCATAGAAGTAACGAAGAGCGAAGGCAAGTCCGACAGGACCACTCATTGGCTGAACGCCGACGATATCATGAGTGATAAGTTCAGGAAACGTACGACGAATCATAGGAATGAGAGTCTTTGGAAGACGAGCATCACCGGGAGCGTACCAATCACTTGAATTCAATGCGTTTCCGTATTGACCATTAGTGGTTGGAGCAGTGCCGGGAGTTCCGCCACCGAATGGAGTACCTGCAAAGGCACCTCCAGCTACCATTTCATTACCTTCGGTGATCGGACGACGACGAGGCATAAGACCTTGCTGTGAAAGCCAATTCTCTTGGTTTTCAAGCATGATCGATGTGTTCAGACGTTTCTGATATCCTTCGATTGGTTTGGTTTGTGAGTCAGTAAAATCTAAGATCTTACTCCATTTGTTTAATAGTTGTCTGCCGCGCTCCTTGTTGATCAATGAAGGTGCAGAATCGACATAGTTGGATGCTGTGAATGATTGCATATGTTTATATTTATTCTTTTCTGATTATTTTCTAAAATCCATACCATCTAAGTAGATATCCATCATTGGATGGGAATTATCTGCAACTGTATTAGTTGACTCTTGGATGATTTGTCTTTCATTTTCTTCTTTTACGAGATCACCGACAACCCTATGTCGATCAACCGGAGCTTTAGCGGGTCTGTTGCTTAGTGCAGAACGTTTTGATTTTTCTTCATTACGTTCGAACATTTCAACCACATATTTGAGATTATTTTTGATAAATTCAGGATCTTTGTTTTCGAGGCGAGAGCGAACAAACGATGCCATTTCTTTAGGCATATGTGCTGTTTTTTCTACCAAGAGTCTGCGACTTTCTGAAACCAAAGTGCGCTGTTTCAATTGTGCATTTTCCTTAATGAGTTTATCCATTTGTTGTTTACCATCTTTGAGAGCGGATTTGACATTTTCTTTGATTACACCGCTATCGACAGAAAGCACTTGACGAGCTTCAGCCAACACGTTTTCGATGTATTTGTTTTTAGCCGCTTCGGCAATTTGTTCACGAGGAAGATTTTTAGCAAGGAAATTGTCGATCCATGTATTAACAGATTCCACCAAAGCATCACGATGCTTAACAGCGGTTTCTTTGATGACTGTGTCGTATTTTTCCTTAATGGTCAAAAGTTTCCCAATATGCTTCTTATTAATGGCTTCAACCACTTTCTTGACTTTATTGGTGTGATCCACATCGATAGCTTCGACGATGCGCTTGAACTTCTGTCCATGATCTTCGTTCTGAGTCTTGAGAGCAGATTCAACTTCTAGTGTGACACGTTGGTTGACTGCTTTTTCAATCTTCTCATTAATCATCTTAGACATTTGCCCTAAAACATCTTCGGTCAAAATGTTACTATCAATTGATTCAAATATTTTTTTTAATTCTTCGTCCATAAAATTATTTATTCTTTCCGAATGATTTCTTTACTTTTTGGTATTCTTCATCGAAGGTTTTTTGAACCTTTAGATTTTGCACTTTTTTGATCTCCTTTTCGGCATTGGAGAAATCTTCCATGCTTAGATGATACAAAAACTTTTGAATTGGGCCTTGAACTTCGCTCGTCATAATGTTTATATTTATCTTGATAAACGAAATTTAGAAAAATCGTTGACAGGAATAGCGCAATGGGTTAGAATATGAGTATGATCAAATTACTTGACTTTTTTGGGACTTGGTGCGGCCCGTGCTTGATGATGAATCCAATTGTTGAACAGTTGAAAAATACAAACCCTGATATTGATATCGAAAAGGTGGATATCGATGTAGATCCTACCCGAACACAGCAATACAATATTCGGGGTGTTCCAACCTTTATTATTGAAAAGAATGGTGTGGAGATTTGGAGACAATCGGGAACAATGCCTTTGGTCAAATTACAAGAGCAAATCAATCAAGCAAAAATATGTTAAAGTATCTCAAAAAAAATCAAAGCTTGACTGAATTTGTTGTGGATATCGGGCGACCTGATATTTATGATGAGAACTCCAGAAATTTCTGGTTAGATTTCAACAATTATATACACACTTGCGATTATCCCATTTATGCCAATAATATGTTTTTTTATATTGAGGAAAAAATACAAGATCCCGAATGGTCTTACATTGGTGGTGGATATAAATACTTCTTCTGGTTTGATAGTGAGGACGATAGAAAAACTTTTTCAACAAAGTGGGGTATAAACCATGAATAGACGAGAAATATTAATGGGGTTGATGTCACTGCCTTTGATTCCTAAAGCAGAGGGTAAAATACCAGAGAAACTACAATATGTGTTTTTGACAATCAATAAACCGAATCGCAATAATCGGATTTATGATTTGAAATGTGCCGAAAGTATCATCAAACAAAAACATTTTTTGGGCACCATAATATATAATCCAAACGAATTTGAATTGAATTTGTCTGCTATTGGTGCAATCTCGACTGATTTACATATGCGAGGCGATGATTTGGTTGGATCTGTTACAATTTTAGATACACCTGTCGGTAGATCGTTGAAAGATATCCCTCAAAACGAATTGTATGTCAGCATATTTGGTACAGGACAAATAGATGATAGGGGGGTTGTCTCAGATTATACCCCATCCGGTTTTCATATCGGCAAAATTACAGACGAAGAAAACAAATAAATTATGGAATTAACTACGCTATACGCAAGAACTAAATATATGAATGGGTGCAAATTCAAAACATTGGAAAGTAACAGGAATTTATAAACTAACTTGTGCGAATAATGGAAAAGTTTATATTGGCAAAGCGACCAATATTGGTAGAAGATTGAATGATCATAAAAATGTTAAGAAAAACGCAAAAGGAAATTGTTATTTTCAACATGCTATACTGAAACATGGATGGAATTCGTTTGTTGTGGAAATATTGGAAACAGTCGAAAACTTTAACACAATTGAAGATAATAATGCGCTACTTGAACGCGAGGCATATTATATAGAACTATATAAATCTACCGATAGGGATAAGGGGTATAATAGGTGTAAATTTTCTTCTGATAATACGGGCCGTGTCCGTTCGGAAGAACATAAACAAAAATTGAGACAACCACGTTCTGATGCAACAAAAGAAAGAATACGACAAGCCAGTTTAGGGAGAACAATTTCCAAAGAACATAGAGAAAAAATCAGCAAATTTCATCTTGGTAGAAAGCGTTCAGATGAAACGAAACGAAGAATGAGTGTGAGCGGATTGGGTAGAACTCATTCGGAGGAATCAAAGTTGAAAATAAGTTTGGCCAAAAAAGGCAAAAAACACACAGAAGAACATAAAGAAAAAGTCAGACAAGCTAAATTGAAAAAAAAATTACAAACAAAATATGACAACAACATTACCGACTCTTTATAGTCGAACAAATACTGGTGCTGTCCAACAATGGACTGTGGAAATTGAAGGTGGAGCATATCGCACACATCACGGTCAAAAGGATGGCAAAATTCAAACGACAGATTTCACATATTGTCAACCCAAGAATCTTGGTAAGAAAAATGAATTGCCCGCAGAAGCACAAGCTTTGAAAGAAGCCAAAGCAATGTGGAAAAAGAAAATCAAAGAAGGATACAAAGAAGATATCGACAAAATTGATGAAGAAGGTTTTTTTGAACCACAACTTTGTGACGGTTTTGAAAAACGAAAAGAGAAATTGGTTTATCCTGTAGCAGTTGAAGATAAACTGAACGGTATTCGTTGTATCTTTTCCAAAAAAGGCGCATTTTCCCGAAGGGGAGAAGAATTCTTTTGCCTTGATCACATCAAAGCAGAATTGGCTCCTTTGTTCGAATTGTGGCCAGATCTTATCTTGGATGGCGAACTATTCAATCCTGAATTGAAAAACCGTTTGGGAACAATTGCATCCTTGGTGAGTGTGAATCGAAAAGCCAAAGATGTCACACCACAAGATGTAATTGATGCGGAAAAATATGTTCAATACCATGTTTATGATGGATTCGGATCAAATGGTGTCACACAAGAAATCGAATTCATGGACAGAAAATACAATATAAGCTCTATGTTAGAGAATAAAAAGTATTGTGTTTTCCACACATGCAACATTGTATATGACGAAGAAACCATCTACAACATGTTGGCGAAAGTCAAAAAAAATGGTGGTGAAGGTTTGGTCATCAAAACGCTCAATGCTCCTTATCAGAATAAGCGTTCTAAAGATTGGATGAAGTTGAAGATTTTTATCTCTGAAGAATTCCAAGTTCTCTATTTTGTCCAAGGTGAAGGAAATTGGGCAGGTAAGGTGAAAAAAGTTGTTTGCAAATTGAATGTGCCGTCAACCAATGGTAAGGATACATTCGAATCCAATATTCGCGGATCTATGCCAGAATTGGCTAAGTTGTGGGAAGAAAGAGAACAACACGAATGGAAACAAAAACAGATAACAGTTGATTTTCAAGAATATAGCGAATATGGTGTTCCTCTGATTCCTTACTGTGATGCAGTATTCCGCGATTATGAGTGATGCCGATTTTGTTGACAAATATACCGGATTTGTTATTCCTTTCGAAGAATTGAAAAGTATTATAGGATATCCCATGGTCCAAATAATCGGAAGATATGGTCATTGGGAAATTCAAGCTGAAGAGGAAGACCGTTTGGTGAATTATGTCATACAATTGCGAAAAGAAAGAAACATGACTGTTTGTGATTATGATTAAAGTATTAGACCTGATAACACCGAAACGATCCCATAAACAAAATATTCGTGATCATGCCATCAACCGTTTTAAAGAGCGATTGGGAATAGAATTATCATTTGATGAATATTACAAGCTTTGTTCTGAAGCGATGCACATTGTTTCGGTCAGAAGTTCTTATGCACATAAAATCAAAAGAATGAAAGTTCGCGGTTATTGGTGCAATGTCGTATTTGATATTGTACATCAAATGATCATTACCGTTCATCCGAACAACATCGTCAATACAAATAAGTTCAATTGATTGTTACTTGCTCAACTTTTCTATACAGATCGTCGATATGTTTCATATTCACTTCTAAATTTGTTGGTTTGAAAGATATCAATTCGCACAATTCCAAAAACAAATTTATTAATTTTGTTTTTGATGTTTTGGAAACACTATATAGGTATTTTAAAGTTACAATTTTGATACCTTTCGATTCGGCTATTTTTCGTTTCAAAGTGTCTCTTTTTTGAATTTTTTGTAATGCCTCTTCGCTGTTAATGGGCAAATAATGATGGATGCCGCAACATTCAATACCCATATTTAATTTTGGTAAGAATATATCTATTTCATAACCATTTAACACATTCCTTTCGCTTTCGACTATTTCAACTTCGGGAAAGTTCTTTTTTAACATGTGGACAAGAAAAACTTCAACAAATGATCTTTTCGCGGTTGAAGTTCTTGCAACGTATTTGTTTCTGAGATGTATTTTCATACAATCTTTGCTACAAACTACTCGTGGCGCACTTTTTCTTGAATTTAAAGGGGCATCACATATGGCACATGCTCCATGTACTCTATTTTGTCTGAATTTTCCTTCGCATGTTTTATCACAAAAAGCTGTTTCATGCCTAATCCAACAACGTGGTCTATCGTTTATTTCTTTTTGACAAAAATTACAAAATCTCTTTGCTTTCTGATTCATACGATGTATGTTGACACAACTTCGAGAACAATGTTGTGTGTTGGGGTACTTTGGTTTCGTGTGAAATAATTTTCCACAACATATACAATTTTTCTCAGGCATACCTATATTTACAACAGAAATCCATTCATGCAAAAATTCATATCACAGTTGTTAAACGATTCTACCGGTTTCAATATAAAACCTGTAGTCACACATGAAAGAAATTGTTTATTGGTGACACCCGAAGATATATCGGTGAAATGGAACGAAGATAATAAATATTTTAGAAGTATGCTTATTGATGCCGATACTTATAAAGTGTGGAGTATGGGATTTCGTAAGTTCACCAATTTTGGTGAATCGCCAGCTTTTGAACCGTGGGACAGCAAATGGCCATTCGAAGCAACCCGAAAAATGGACGGGAGTTTGTTGTGCATTTCAAAAATGAACGGAAACATTATAGCACGGACAAGAGGTGTGGCAGATGCCACCGTTCACGAAACGGGTGAAGAAATAGAAATTTTCAAAACTAAATACCCATTTTTATTCAATAACGAATATATAAATAATGAAAAATTCACAATACTTTGCGAGCACACTACTCCGAATAGAATAATTGTGTTGCGAGAACATGATGAACCGACATTAACATTGTTGGCAATCGTTGATAATGAAAGCGGAGAATATTTGGAAAGTGTAGTGGTTGACGAAAACGCCAAAGCGTGGAATATATCCAGACCAAAATATTATTATTATTCGTCTATTGCCGAATGTATCACAGACGTTAATATGTGGCGTGATACTGAAGGTGTAGTCATTCGTCACGGACAAATCCTCAAAAAGATTAAAGCAGAACATTATCTAACACTTCATAAACTGAAATCTTCCATCGCTTCTTTGGGAAACTTGATGGATGTTTATCTAACTTCTACTGATCGTGGCGATTACAATTCTTTTTATCAATTCATAGAAACCACTATGGATTATGAATTGGCAGAAGCATGTAAAGATAATATGCTGAAGATCACTCAAACCAATGTGGAAATATTGGCAGAAATGGAAGAAGCAAAACAGTTTGTTTCTACGTTGAAAGGTGAAACTCGCAAAGATAATGCAGTTGCAATCTGTAAGGAATATAACGATTGGCGGAAAGGATTTTGTTTCAATCTGTTGGACGGTAAAACCAATATCAGAGAAAAAGCAAATCTTACCGATGTGTTTATGAATAAAATGAAATGAGTATGAAAGAGCGAACAGAAAAAATTCGAGCCATTGTTGACTTTGTTAAAGAACATTTCGTTGACAGGAGAGATCAAGCGACTTATATTACACTCCAACATTTGGAAAAGGCCGAACAAGCATTGGCTTTCCAGATATTAGATAATAAAGAAAACCCCATAGAATCCTATATAACTACAATGAGCAATAACCACATTCCTTGGCCAGATATTCGTCAGTTTCATCAAGTAAAGAAAGATGTCGGATGGAAAGCCCAATATACTGGCCTAGAAGATGATGCCGGAACTCCTATCATGGATAGAACGGCAACTATGCCCCTTCTTGAATTTGAAGGAACTGTAAAGATTCATGGAACTAATGCAGCATTTCAGATTCATAAAGATGGATCTATCGTTTGTCAGTCTCGTGAACGCATCATTACTCCTTTGCAGGATAATGCTGGTTTTGCACGATTTATCCACGATATTCCCGTTGAATTTTGGGATCAGTATAAAGCGGTTTTTCCTGAGAATTGGGATGTTGTGACTATTTTTGGTGAATGGGCTGGACCCGGAATCCAAAAAGGTGTGGCTGTTGGTGATCTTGCCCACAAGACTTTCTTTATCTTTGGTGCAAAGAGTGGTGAAGGAGAAGATACCGAATGGATTGATGTTCGCGATTGGAAAGGCGATGCCGACAAACATATTCATAATATTTACGAATTCCCAACCTTCAAGTTGCATATCGATTTTGAAACTCCAGAACTGATGATCAATGTTATGAACGATCTTACATTGGCTGTGGAGAAGGAATGTCCTGTTGGCAAGGCGTTTGGTCATTCGGGCATTGGAGAAGGTGTTGTGTGGCGTTGTATCACTCCGGGATGGTATTCCTCTAGGTATTGGTTCAAGGTTAAAGGATCTGAACACAGCAATTCCAAAGTTAAGAAGTTGGCTTCTGTTGATGTGGCGAAAATGAATTCTATTAAGGATTTTGTCTCGCAGGTTTTGGATGAAGAAAGACTTGAACAAGGTGTTACCAAGTTGAAGGAAAACGGTGTCGAACTTTCCGAAAAAGCAACCGGTGATTATCTTCGTTGGATTGTTGGTGACATTGTTAAAGAATGTCAGGCAGAAATGGAACAGTTTGCAATCACTGATAAAGATGTTGGCAAATTGGTCAACGGTGATGCCCGTAAGTGGTTCTTTAGAAAGCTTCAAAGCAAATAAACATGAATATTAGACTTGGAAATCTCACTGTTGCAGAAATGGAAAAAAGGTCTGGTGTGGTTTTTCCTGAAGAACTGAAAACTCTTTTGGAAAAAACCCACCAAGATGATGCCAAATATATAGAACTCAGACAATGGCATTGTTTTGACCTTCCATTTGTCCTTGTTTGTGGAAGTATGTCGTTTGCACAAGAGATATATGACCAGTTAAAAGATAAGACTACCCAATTTAAAGAACCACTACAAATCGCTCTCGCTTAGAACAAATAATTATGTGTATATTCTCTCGTTCAGTTATCGACGTTTCTAAAACAAAAATATTTGCCAGAAAAACTGGCATTTATCAATACATCGCTTATCAGATGGATTTTCAGTTGTATGATGAAACCGCCATCATTCTACCTATTCCGTGTGCTTTGAATACACCCGAAGATGGCATCGAATTTATCGATTTCAAAAAGCATGATAAATTCTTTATGCATTTGTATGAATTGTTTGAAGACTCGGGAGAACGTTCCCGAGGAGTAGGATCTAAATCGATATCGCTAAACATGCCGTTGACGATTCATGTTGTTGGCGATTTTGAGGCATCTTTTGTTCCAACATTGGCTGATTTTGATAGAGTCGATGAACGATTCAAACTTCAACCGGAGATTTGGCAACAGTTGCCACAATATAAGGATTATGGTTTTGTGGTATTCAAATTGCGAAAAGATGCCACAACGGTTCATCCGATGGTGTTCAAATTTCCATCTGCAATGAATGGTTTGTATTTCCCAACTCTTCATATCCACGATGGACAAATTCATAAGTTGGAGAAATTCGATCACATTTTATATTGTCAGGATGGGGCAGGGGGTGCGGATATAGCCGTGCCGGGATCATGGCAATTCAGTAAATTGGATAGAAATCCATACTTTCGCTCTAATGAAACTTGTTTGGGTGTTTTGGACCGTTCAAACGATTCTATTTTTATGCGAAAAGTGACGGGAACACAGCGAAACGAGGATATGGTATTGTATGTGTATGAAAAATAAATCAGAAGACAAAGAATATCGTAAACAGTTTTTGGATTCGAAACCCATAAAATATACCTTTTTTGAAAATAAACATTTCAATAATTTGGTAGATTTCAATAGGTTTGTGGCCAAACATAGGTCAAAGTTCGTCCACAATAACAGGATATTGTTTGGAGGTGGCAGTCATTATGTTTATTATAGTTTGCGTGACGAAGAAATGGGAGAGTTTTGGCCCTTTTCGGAAGTGTATCATTCTGAAGAGATGTTGGTAGATCTTGCGAAAAATATCAACGGAATGTGTGAAATGGGATTTGTGCTCTGTGATGAAGACCATGAAATTCGTATGACATTTACCCGAGAACGGTTGGAAAATGCTACAGAAGTCAAATCGAGGATGGCTTTAGTGGAAAAATTTTCACAATTATCTACTAAAGAACTTTTATCCGCGATTAGAGGCAATAGATACTATGGTTATACTCCCGGCATTCCAATGGATACATTGAAAGCTGTGCTAGACACCCGAGAACATGTTTTGCGAGCAAGTGATAGAAAAGCTATTCGGCTTGCTAAAGCAAAACTCCAAAAGACATATTAAATGCATACAGTCAGTGACCGCATTATTTGCCCATACTGCAAATACAGATTAGATGGAACAGAGATTGACTTTGCTTTTAGAGAGTGTATAGTCATAGACTGTCCCATGTGTGGACAAAACTTCACAGTTTGCGAACAAATATCAATAAAATATATAATAATTTCAAATGACACAAGAAAACAATAGAACGGGTTGGAATGAGAAAAAAACAAATTTTCGTGCGGTAATTTTTGGAAAAAACATCAAAGCATTTCGTTGGCCCGAAATGGATGTTCATATATTAAACTTTGGGCAAACGGGTGAGTGCGAGAGGAGCAACAAACACAGTCTTATTGCATTTTTTACGCCTGATGGAACTGAAGATTTGTTTGCGATTAGTCTAAAGAATGTTTGGTCAGACGCAAAAGGTTATCAAAATGGACTTTCCCGATGAATATCAAAATAGATAAAGACGACTTTGATTTTTTGAATCGTCATAAAATATCGGAAGTTACTTTTGGTTCACATTTGTATGGAACCAATACACCCGAATCTGATCGTGATATCTTGATTATATATTATCATGAATTTGGGGTAGCAGATTGTTATCCCAATCATCATTTGTTGCAATACGATTCGGTAGAGGACAATACACAATACTTATTCGCCACCCCTACACAAGTTACACGCAACATGTTTTCGGGGGATTCTACTATTTTTGCGGATATAACAATGTTTTCTGCAACACAAACTCTTCCTAAAGAAGAAATTTTAAATTTGGTCAGAACATACAACATCATCAAAGCTTATATTGGTTTTGCTAAACGTGACATCAAACAAATCAAAAAGGGTAAAAATAAAAAGTTTCACATCTTGCGCGGTTTATACACCGCAGAATGTTTGCTGGATAATAAGTTGCCAGAGTTGGATATCATACGACATATTTTCGAGCACAATTCAATAGTAGATGATTTTGTTGTTGAGGATGCTATTGCCTTGGAATTCGAACTTCGCAAACGTTGTAATGAAATGTTTGAAAATGACGAATTGACAATGTTTCCCAAGAATAATATTGCTAAGGTTGAATCGTCTTTGGAACAGAAGATAATTGATGCCCAAAACATCAAAATGTTTAAATATGATTGATAAAAAACAATTGTACAAAATAATTCGCCAACGATGGAAAACCGCAAGGTATTATATGGGATATGCGGAGTATCGTTTATCATTGGGTTGTGCGGATTGGCAAGATATTAGGTCGAAGAGAGAAATAAAACAAAATAGAAAAATTATGCGGGATTGTGCATTTGTGAGAAAATTCTTTGCCGAAAATCTATGACAACGGTAGTCAACATAAAAACTGATCCATATGATGTCTATATCGGTAGAGGCTCGATTGGGTATTGTGTTTTAATGTTCTGTGAAAATTCCATTACATGATTTTTATTTTTAGCTATCAATTCACAATTCTCTAAAAATTCTTCAATTTCAAAATTCTGTTTTGCAATATTACATCCCCAACAACACCAAACAACATTACCTTTTAAGTATCCTCTTGAAGAATCTATTCTATCTAATGATGCCGCATAATAACTTCTTCCTTTTCCGTAAAAAATAGGCTCGCGCATTTCTAAACATGAATACACACATAAACCTTTTTGATTATCCCAAAGTTCCATCAAATGTTCTACAGAAATATCACATTGTTCTTTGGAACGATATTTTAAAGTTCTCAACAATTCCTTCATCCAAATTTCTCTCGGTTTTTGTGTATTTGAACGCAAAACTTTTCGCTTTTCACTAAAACATTTTTTACAATAAAACCCGTTACTTCTGCGTTCCTGATATCCCGTGTCACATGATATACATTTTCGTTCTTTTTTTGGTAACTTTTTCAAAAACAATTTATCAACTTTCGTTTTAATCATTCTTTTTGATTTGTTTGTCATTTCAGCCAATTTTAATGTTCCCCAATGTGGCCACAATTCTTTCAATATGCGTATTTCTTCATCTGTCCATTTTCGTCTTTTATCCATATGTTTATTTACTCATAAAGGTGGTTGTTGTAAACAGAAAAGGATGTCATTGCCAGATATTTGAATAGCTTAGAATTTATATGAATATATACGAACAACGAATTATAGACTCCTGTGCTTTATATCCACATCACAACGGAATGATGATCAGTGTGGTTTTAGAATATCCTGATTGGGCATGGGGTAGCAATAATATTTATTTACATACTCTAAACAATGGTGTCTTAACTAAGAATCGTATTTCTCCCAGATTCAACAACAAACTAAAAAATAAAGGTGTGATGACTTTTTCACATCTTGCAATATTGCGACAGTTTATAAATGAAAACAGTCATCACCGAAATGGTCATCTTTGGCAGGAAATACAAAATTGTGTGGACGGAAGATATATTTCTAAATTCGAACGCGAAAAGCAAGAATTGGAACACTTCTTCACGTTTGAGGCGGGTCAATATAAAACCTTTTCTGTGAATAAAAACTTATCGGTTCCAGATGTAATGGTTTTTTCCAAGCTTCTGAATATATTCAAGAAGCGTGTATTTGGTGATTACATTGGTGGCATTTCTTCCCCATCATCTGAGGAAGGAAGTCCAAGTAATTTTTCCGCCAATTGTTGAATGTTTCGAGCACGATAATAGATTTTACTATTGTAGTTATCTTCTTTGGCAATTCTGCGAAGTGCTTTGGCCTGTTTCAAAATATCTTCAGCAATAGAGGCATTTGATGCGGGTTCTTCTACAGGAGTGGGTTTCTCGAAAGCATCTGCCGGTTTCTCTGCGTACATGTTGTCTCTATATTCGGGTTTTCTGTCCGAAGAACGTGGTGTGGCCAACATGTTTTCATAAATGGTTTCTAAATCGGTATGCATGATAATATTTATCGTATTAAATCGAATTTAGAAATGCTTTGAAGCTCTCCAAAATATGCTCTTTGATGGCATCGGAATGACGAGAAGGATACTTAGCCAATTTCTTTTCTAAGATAGCATATGCTTCCGCAACTTTGCCGTCATCTGAAATAATATATTCTTTGTTTTCGAGAATACCGTTGACGAAACCTGTAGCCTTATCACCAACACTGCCACCTCCACCAATAGATGGATCATACACAGCATCGATTGAGCATATGATTGGATCACGCACAACATTATTTGATCCTTCTTGAACAATACGTCCTAGCGCACGACTGGACATCCCAAAAGAGAAATCATCACGAATAAACGATTCGAGAATTTTCCCCGATGGGGTTGACATCACTAAAGACTTACCAATCCAAAATTTAGAATTGCTCTTATCCGGTTCCAAAGAAACAATCTTATGGCACACTTTGCTAAGATCGATATCGGCAGAACTTTCATGGTTCAGAGTTCCACATGAACGATTGCGATCCACGAAATCTGTTTTATATTTTTCAATAGCAGGAATCATGTCTTCGCTTAGATAACTGCGTCCATTGCGGTTCTTTTCATCCAACATGAGATAACGCCCTTTGATGAAGAGTTTCTTGTCTGTTTCTCTGCCGCTTTGTTCAAAAACAAATTCTAAATCGTAATTTGCAGATTCGGCTTCAGTTATTAATTTCAAATGCTTGGACATATATTTTATTTATTCAAATTTCACTATTTCGCCAACGGAAAATGGTTATAAGAATTTGCCATATACACTGCTTTCTTTGTTGTCGAAATCTTCTTTGGCAGCATCGTCAACATTTTGTGTGTATGGTTTTTCATATTCCTCTGTATCTTTCGAATCATTAACACCACCCAAAAATGCTTCTTCTGTTGCATTCGGTTCGTGAGACATGTCAAATCTATTTGCATCCAATTTCCAAACGTAATGTCCACCCATAAAATCCACGGCATTTATTGAGTCGTGTTTTTCTGTAACTTCGAATACCATTGGTGTTTGTTTTAAAGGACGATCACATGCAGAATCAACTATAAAGAAAATATCACCCTTCATAGGATTGACTTCGGTTCCCCATATTTCTTGGAAATGCGTGATTGGAATATAAATGACAATATCAGAATTGCTCATTGTTCCAAATTTTGTCAAAAATGTCGTATAACTGGCAAAATCAATAATTGCCTTCATGTATCGAGCATAATGATAACCACTCGTAGGATCTTCCCCATACAAGAAGTTGTGGGTATTCATATTGTATCGAGTCGGTTGATATGCTATTCGTTGACCGTAATTCTTGACATAGTGGTTATATTGATCCATATGGACTTGTTTGGCCAATGATGTTTGGCTATCACACGTTGGAACATATGGATTGGCTTCTATTCCAAATGGATTTGTCTCCTTTGATGAATTTGTAGGAGAAGAGGGATCAAATGAACTGTTATTTGACGGATTGAAAGTAAATCCCGGTTTTGAATAAGCCATAACCATATTTATAAATATAGTAGATGGAACAATATAATTACAATTTCGAAATGCAAACAATGTTGACACATTTTGCATCAGCATTCGACGGCATCACCATCAAACGATTTAATGGCGAAAAATACGAAAAAGCTGCACTTAAAGTGCCGATCATGTTTGCCCCAAAATCTCACATTCTCCAAGACTTAGTTGGTAAAACCGACACAGTAAAACTTCCAGTGATGGCATTTACTATTAAAGGACAAGGTCGAGACAAAGAACGAATAAAAAATAAATTAGACGAAATAGTCTATAGAAATACCGATGGTAGTCTGGTTAATTTGAAAGCGGTTCCGTGGAATGTGCAATTGGAATTGACTATTCTTTGCAAATATCAAGAAGATTTGGACCAAATTTTGGAGAATTTTTCAGTTCATTCCAATCCTTATATTATCTTCGCATGGCGAGAACCGAAAAGCGGAAGACAAATAAGAACGGAAGTTCTTTGGGATGAGAATATATCTATCGATTATCCCGGCATCAATGATCATGGTCCAAAGGATTATCCATTTAGAATCACAGCAACTACAAACTTCACACTGAAGGGTTTTCTTTATAAAACCAACACAACTCCAGTTGTGCCAATCTGTCACATTAATGCAGATATCATACCAACTAATAAATTTTATTGTAGTTTCTTTGATTTATCGGCAGCTACAAAAGACAATGTGAAGTTGCATTATGATATAGACGGTTTTCCAGACATAAAATATGTCAATCCATATTTTGTTAACAAAGGCACGATGCCCCAAATAACAATTCAGGGGACGGGTTTTAACGATACATTGGCCATTTATATCAGTGGTTCCAATCCTGATATGTATCCTTCAACATTTCATCAACCAAATACTGCATTTGGTGGATTTGAAGGATATTTGGTAAATGAATTTTCGCAGATTTCCGAACAAAAATTGTCTTTCACTCTACCTGCTCCTAGTGCAATGGGATTTGCCGATATTATTGTTTATAATAAATGTGGAGTGGGTAAATTGACAGAGGGAGTTGACAGAACAAGCAGAGTTGAAAATCCATATCCGGCCAATATGGCTGAACATGATAATTGGAGTGTTCTTCAGTTTCCGTATTTGAATGGGTTGATTATATCTAATAACTTTGGTCAGAATGATGCATGTGGATTATAGAGGCAATAAATAAATTTACATGCCTACTGACATAAGCCAATTCAATTCTACATTTCCGGGAGCGGCAGCACTATTTAGTTTGGTGGCTCTCAATCCTTTGTATGAAGATAGCTTGCCAGTAGCAAGAATAAGAAGATCTAGCGATAATGCAACATTAGATTTCTCCGCAAAACAAATCGTAGATGGAACTTTGACATCCTTTTGTGGAATAGATGATGGATTTCTTGTAGGTTTGTATGATCAATCTGGCAATAGTCGTCATGCAGGTCAATCGAACACATCACTACAAAGACGAGTGGTGATTTCTGGTGAATTACAAACTTCATATGGAAAACCAGTATGGGTTGGTGTGGGATCAGAATATGAATCTTTTTCGTTCAATGCTTCTAGTTCAAATGCGACATTTTTTGCTGTGGGACAACCGGATGCTGACGAAAATCGTTGGACACCCTTTGCGGGAACGTCATCCTCGAACGTTTTGCATGTAGAGCAAGGAAGCACATCAACAGATGGTATAGGAACTTCAGTTGGATCATCTGTGCAGATCTATAAGAATGGCACTTTACAATCGATAACCACCAGAGCAGATGCATATAATTCTTTTCCGGGAGGACAGGAATTTATAGCATCTATTACGAATATCAATGTATCAGGTTCATCGTGGAACTTTCTCAAATATCTGTTTGGCGATCCGTTCACCCCAACATTAGGCTATAAGGGAAAAATTTCATTCTTAGCATTCTATAATTCCGATGTTTCTAGCAATCGAGTAGCGATTGAACAAATGTTGACCGATGCATTTAGAACTAATCCGTCAAATGTTTACACCAACACCATTTATGATGCTTTGACTGCTAACGGATCTTCAACCTCTTACGGAATAAAAAATCTCAATGTTTTCTACGATACACTTCATATCAATCTGAAAACAGAAGACAAGACGGAATATATATTATTGGATAAAATTGATTTTGATTATAATGAAAATGTGGTAAATTCCGATCAAAACAGTATTATTTTGAATTTTGGAAATACGGGTTCGTCCGTTCCCAATACTACCAACGGAAATTGTTTTGTCGATACAATTCTTTACGAAAAGGATAAACTATTGTTCGTTTGTGGATTGAGTTCGGGGAACACTATTTCTCAACTTCGCAACGGCATCGTCCACACCGCTAAAGCAATGACTCCTGTGATCTTTTTATACGATATCAATGAACATTCTAGCCGTAAAGTATATCCTATCGATGATGCTTGGACTACCCAACCATTCGGTAGCATATTCAATGTCGAAAAAACTTCAGTGTCGTATAATCCGAATACGAATAAATTGAACTATTTTTTAAGATGTGAAAGATCACTAAGTTCTGTATCCGCTTTATCCAGTGTTTATTTTTGGGTGGATATGGATCTTCAATTCACTCAATCCGAATTCATTCTTACCGATGTCAAATTTCTTTCATCTGGTAAAAAGAATGATGTTGATGTTATAGCCAATAAGTCATTCAACAATCAGGAAAAACTTCTAATAACAAATACCGGTGATGACATACTAATATATTCGCATTAAATATTGTTAATGTCTATTGTATTATCATCTATTGCTATAAATTCACTCAGTTCCGAATTATCTGCGGTTGATTTTGCATATTTCAATACGGCTCGTCAATTCACAAATCTTTCGTCTTTATCCACGGTAAACAATGTCCCTTCTGTCTTTTTCAATGTTTTGGGGAATATAAAAGATTTGGCAATCAATAATGACGCATTGATATTTTTGACTGATACAATCTCATTGTCTTCTTTTCTGACAAACATTTCCACCGTCAGTTCATACCAAACAGGAACTTCAAATGTGACTTATTTCAATCAATATTTTTCTGATGATACAGTCGATATTGCGGCCAGATATCCCCACAAGAATAACTATTTGATTGTTTGCCCTTTCAAATCATCATTCAACTATAACATTGTTCCGTTGAAAACGATGATGACTACGGATTATGAATATGATTTGAATGATGTGGAATCAGGCATTCCAACCAGAAAATATGACGCAATCTATTTTGGAAACAATCAAGAATTTGGATACAGCACATTGTTTGCCCAATATCGAGCAAGACATATCCCTATTCAATTTCCAAACGATGTCTATACATCTGTTTTTATTCCTGATAATACCCAATCGTTTTCTATCTCAAGTGCTGGCTTTGTCAAAAATGGCGCATTCTCTGGTGAAGGACCGATGAATTCGGATATTATTTTTTATGAACGTTTTGGATATGGTGATTTTAACAATTCAGGTGCAAATGATTTGACATATAACGGTTTACCGTTGTGTTTGTGGTTGAGTGGTAATCAATGGATGGAACGTTGGTATGATACGAATTTAGTCACACAAGGAAATGCATTGATTGCTCCGGTGAATACGAATGTTCTAAATCCTGTTAAAGATATTCCTAGTCAAATTTCCCTTAATCAACGAGAAAAAATAAGCTATTTGAGATATGGTCCTGAACGTAATCTTTCGTTTGTCCAATCCTTTTCGTCCAATTTGGTGTTTCATTTCGACCAATGGGGAACAGAGTTTGAAGATGAAGTTTCACAAATAAAAGGATATAGTGTAGGTATTTTTGATAATGCCGATACAGATATTCTTGATATGACCGGTGCATTCCACATGCACATTCCGCCGAATTCTTCTTTCCAAATAGAACAGAATGTTTCTAATGGAATTTGGGTGTATCAGAATGATTGGACATCTGCAATAGATACACAATTGTTCGGTAATTTCAGTAACAATGAAGGTTATGGATTGTTTTATAATACTGGTGCACAATCAGAAATGATAACATTCCCAACTGTTTCTGGTAACATCTACGGATTCAATCAAAAAGGAATAAAAGTATTTGAGAAATCGTTGTTGACATCTTTGGGTGTTTCCGCAGTATCGATAACTCAGATGACTACCGATTTGTTTGGAGCAAGATGGATGTTTGATAACCATAGCAAATCGCTTTATAAACTTGACACAGATGATATTTTGACCGAAAAGATTTCTCTCCCATCTTCGGCCAACATAACAAAACTTCAAATAAATTCCCAAAACCATATTTTTGCCTTGAATACAACAAACAAAAGTATATCAGGATTCGACATACTTGGGAACAGAATTTATACTCAAACATTCACGACATATTATGACAACTTTGAAGTTGACGAAAACGATGCCATAGTTTTGGGATTGGGAAATCGAATGACAGTTGATAATAATGGAGACGTAATAAAAGCATTTGGTATCAATCTATATAAAAACTCTGATCTGTTTTATCATGTTGGTAAGAAGATTCTGGCATTGCGTGTCGATTCATCCAACAATTATTGGATATTATATGGTAATAAACAGTTGATGAAAATGACTAATACCGGTCAAATCATTTTTGACAAAATTCTTTCAACACCATTCGACATAGAAACAAGTGTGGAGATGAGTTTTGTTCGTGAACAGCGAGGAGACAAAGAAATAGATGTGTTGTGGATTGTGTTCAACACCAATCGATTTGTCGAAAAGGTTGATGAAAATGGAGATGAAGTTAAAAAATTCAATATTCGTGATGTTGTCAATCTGAAATCTTGTGGAGATTTTCAAATGAGTGTGTCCGGTGATTTTTCTGGATTTGATTCCAAACGAAAATTTGCCAGATTCACCGATGGATCTTATATAACTCCCCAGAATCCAGCTATATCATTAAAAATAAATCTGTTTTGTGGTTCGTCTGCCTCGATTTATCAGGTTCATTATCCTGCTAAGGATTTATCACAATGGGTTCATATTGGATTTACCCATGAGTTTACCAATACATCCACTATTTTGAGATTATATGTCAATGGTGAAAATGTATCAACCCAAACAATTGCAGGTCTGAAAAAGATTTATTATGGATCGAAAGTGTCACCATTTATTGTCGGAGGACATAGCGGAAAATTGGGAGCAAAAAATGTTGAACGTGGTTTAACAAATGAAGGATATTTTATCGGTAAAGTTGACGATCTTCGACTTTATGGAAAATCGTTATCTGTCAACAAAATGCGTGCATTGTATTTGAATAGATTTTATGCACACTGGAATGATATGACATGGTTTTGTCCTTCACCAGAGACAACGTATATGGAAGAAATTCAAAACTTTCATCTACATCGTTATGCTGGACACAAATCAAACAAATATAATTTGAAAATCAAGAATCTAAACATTGATGATGAGGAGACGATTCAAATAATAAAAGATAGTGTGATAAATATTATTGGAAGAATTTCACCTGTTCATACTGAATTGAACGATATTATATTTGAATAGTATATTATGACACCTAAATTTGAAAAGTTTTTAACACTATTATCGGAAGAAGATCAGCCGAAAAAAATAAAATTGCCGAAAGGGTATTCGGTCAAAGTTGTCCGTCTTGCAAAAAAGAAGGAATGGTATAAATCTGATTGGTATGATGCACAGGTGTTTCGGACGGAACAAGACGAAGATCCTATATTTTTTCGAGGTGAATGGGTGAAACCGTTGCCGCGAAAAAATATGATTCTCATGTCAACTGGAACGATGTATGAAACTAAAGAAAAGGCTTGGGATGCAGGGGCACATAGAGCATGGGATATATTCAACGGGAAAACCGAATGGTCGTAATATTATAAATAGTTAAATGTCTTTCCTATTCAACAAAATAATAAATTCGTTTTTAACCGAGAATTACAAATGGATAAATGGGGATCTTTATAAAGATGGTGTATTGATTTCAACCGATTCTGTATCTGATGAAGAAGTTGCTGATGCGGAAGAACTTGGAACCGTTGGCATTTCTGGTGAATATTGGTTTGACGAAAACGGATCAACAATGTATGCCGATGGTGATGTGGGTGATATGAATCATGAAGCATATGTTATTCAAACTTGTATTTCCCAATTGGCGGGCGAATTTGATATTTGGGTAGATGCGCCACATTTAGAAAGCGATTCCCCGCTTGAAAACGAAATTGTTGAAGCGATTATTGATGAATTGGATATCGAAGACGAAGAGGCAAAAGAAGCCAAGATAGAAGACATTAAAAATGATCCTGCTAGTGCTATGATAGATTATTTGGTTCAAAATACTAAGATGGAAATGGATGCGGCTTCTGATCTTGTTCTGAATGCATATGGTAGTAAAGGCGATGCAAGAGAATACGCTATCAAGAATTGGAATTGGTCCCGTGTGCAAGGCGATTCGATAGAAACCCTCAAATTAACTGCCGGTGCATTAAAAACGATAGCAAGAGGAATAAACAATGCATTGGAAGAAGAGGGATTGTCATATGATCATGAAGATAATCCAGAAGTTTTGGAGTTACACGAATATACCATTTCGACTTATTCGGGAAAAAGATACACAATCACTTTGGCCGATATGGAAAAGGGTAATGTTTCAGGATTGGAACAAGATATTGCAGTTGCAGTTTCGGCAGCTACACAGCAAGTCAAGAAAATGGATATAGAAGCTATGCCAGATTATTACAAACAAAAAGGAATAATCGGGGATTCTTTTCAACAGTTTTTCCAAGAACGATATGGGCAAAATGTAGTCAATGAAATGATTGAAATACCTAATAGAAAATTCTGGATGAGTCCTGTTGGCAAATTTGTATTTGCCAAAGCGGGTCAACAACACAATGATGTGGCAGAAGATATAATGCAAGGAAAACCGGTCAACGACAGTGCATATTACACATTAATGGCCGATGGATGGCAACGCGGAGCATTGGTGAGAAATGCCGAAAGTATCATCTATTTGAACAACACAATCAATATATCACCATCCTTATCACAGAAAACTGCTATTAAAGATTTGGCGATATATAATGAAATTGATCATGTTATTTGGGAATGCGCAAATGCCAAAAGACAAATCAGAATATGGAGCAAGTAATTTAAAGGATTGAAACGAAATAATTATTCCATAAATAACAATATGAGTATAATCGACAGTGCAATGGGGCAATTGCCTTACATCAAACAATTTTTTTCTGATCCTGAGATGCAAAATGTCAATCGAAAGTTTGAATTGTTTTCGGATGCGAGCATAACTAAAGAAAAACAGATCCAACGTTTATCGGTTGTCAACAAATATGACCATGAAATGGAACTCGCCACAAATGGTGGAATGTTGCCATTGGTCTATTCACAATTGATGTACGGTGCCAATTCAAATGATAAAAAAAGACGTTTGGACGATTACCGTTCCATGTCACTTTATCCCGAAGTTGAAGCTGCCCTTAGAGAAATATGTGATGAATTCTTTGTAAAAGATGAACAAGGTGAAATGCTCAAATGCGCTTTACGTGGTGATTTCAACGACGACATAAAAGCATTGATCGAAAAAGAATTCCAAAAACATTGCAAAATCTTCAAATTCGATGAACGTGGTTGGAAATTTATCTATGAATTCATCACAGAAGGTGAACTGTTTTTCGAAAATGTCGTGTCAATCGAAAAACCAGAATTAGGAATCATCGGTTTAACCAGAATTCAATCAGAACGTATCGATCCTCTTTACTATGATATGGATAATGAATTGATTGATTCGTTTATCCTTCGCCCAAAACAAGCCAGTCAATATCCATACCAATGGGGTAAAGGAATGATGGGAAATCATAATTCTCAAAATCAACAACAATTGATATTCCTAAATGACAAACAAGTGACCTATGTGTCAAGCGATATTTGGGAACCGCAAAATAAGAAATACAAAATTCCACATTTATCCACTGCTCATAGACCATACAGACATCTTTCTCTAATCGAAGATGCAACTATTATCTATATGTTGGTTCGTGCACCAGAACGTTTGGTGTTCAACATCGATACTGGCAACTTACCTCCCGCCAAACAAGAGCAATATATTCAGAGATTGATGGCAAGATTTTGGACCAAAAAAACTATTGGTAATAATGGCCAAGTTGAAAACACTTATGATCCACAAGGAATGTTGGAAAACTATTATTTCGCTAAACCTCGTGATGGACAGGGTTCTAGTGTCGATTCTATTGGAGGTGGCAAACAATCCCCAGACAATTTGGAAATCTTAAATTTCTTTGTTCAGAAATTATATAGATCACTACATATTCCGGTTTCTCGCTTGAATACGGATAGTGTTTTTTCTACAGGAGAAAACATAACCATTGAAGAATTGCGTTTTGCTCGATTCATTATATCTATTCAAAAACTTTGGGCCAGTGCCGTAAAAAATTCTTTCATTGTTCACCTGAAATTAAAAGGTAGAAAACTTTTAGAAGTAGCAAAAAAACTTCAGATAACACAATTGAATTTGGGCGATAAACAAAACCCAAATATGATGGCTGTTAATCAAATCTATAAAGAAGAATTTATCAACAAATGTTGGGATTATTATGATATGTTTTCGGATCAGATAAACGAAGTTATTGATCTACGCGAACAATACACAGAAGAGCAACGTGTTAAATTGATTGAAGAATTGGATGAAACCCAAACTCATATCGGTGTTCTATTTGAACAACTCCACAAAGAAGAGGTGGAAATCATAACGGAAGAAACTGAAAATTTGAAATTGGAATTGGACGTTCTTCAGAAAAAAGAACAAATGTTGTCTGAACAATTGGCGGATATCACTCAAATGGAGATTGAGACAAAATCTCTAAAAGAGGATAGCCAATCATGGTGGGATCAATATGACTTGACAGAAGATGCGATTGATGTCGAATTCGTCAAACCTACACAATTCCATGCATTGCGCGAACAGCAAATGTTCCAAATCAAATATGACAATTTCAACAACATGTCACAAAATGATATGATCGATAATATCTTTGCCCAAAAGGTTTATTTGGGATATAAAGATAATCAGATCTTAGCGAATATCGAATTCCTTCGTAGAGGGGCGGCATTGCGTTGGGAATTGGCACAGATTGAACAAAATGGTCCTGACTTCCGTGAGAAAGCCTTGAAAGAAATGGAAGGCACAATGGGTGGTGAAGAAGACTTTACTGGATTACCCGGCATGGATGGTGGTGGAGGTGGCGGATTGCCTTCAGGTGATGAAGGTTTACCAGCCTTTGGAAACGCACCAGAGGGCGCTGAAGGTGGGGAAGCGGGTGGTGAGGGTCAAGCACCTGCTGAAGGTGGCGGAAAGCCTCCTACGGCACCTACAGGGGAAAGTAAGCAAAACTCTAAACGTGTTCTCTTGGAAAATGTTTCCAGATATGATCCAAGAGAATTGGATAAAGCTATACTAGCAAGTCTAAAATTGATGGAAGGATAACGTCTTTCGATTTTTCCCAAACAAAAACTTGTTTGTTTGCTTTTTTGGCCTGTTTGATTGTGTCTTTCGTTCCACGGGATTCGCCTAGCGGAAAAGCTGCGACCACATCACAAGCTTCAACTATATCTCTATTTCTGAGAAATCCAGCGGATTTGCCAAATTTAGTCCAATCGGCATGAAAATGTTTATATGAAATGTTTAGATCTTTGGCGATTTGTTCGCTCAATGTGTCTGCTCCTCTTGCTCCACCAGAGACAATCGATTTGATGTCGTATTGACTAGAAATAATAGGAATACATGCACGCATATATTCTATATCATCAAAGTCTCTGCTGCCAACAATGGCAAGAACTATTCCTTGCTTATCCATTTTCCCAATTTACTCAGAAATAGGATCATGTCAACACTTATCGGATCACAACGGTTCAATTTTGTTTTCTCTCCAAATTTTCTCACGATGAGGAAAGGCATTTAATATTGATTGAATTTCTGATGGATCAAAAAGACGATGGCGAACTTTAACATAAAATCCAACCCATTCTTTATCTTCATAAGTTATCTGTTTGGCTATTAAACCGTGCGGTATTATTTGCCACGCCTCAACCAACTGTTCCACCCACCCTCCATGCCCATGGTCTGTATATATTCTGTTGTATTCAGCACTTCTCATGCGCCCTTTCACTTCATAAATAAAATTGATTGCATTTCTGCTTGCTTCAGCGGTATGCACTGACACATATTCATATTTGGGAGCATTTCCGACAATTATGTTTATCTCATCTTGCCATGTTGTGAGATTTTTAGATTTATGTGTTATGTCTCCCGAATAATCAACGCCATTGTTGAAGAAATTGGTAAACAAATCGCCTAAATCCTCATCGCTGTAACTTCCTCCAACCATTACCCAATTATCTTTAGCATATTCTAGTTCAGGTGGATTTTTATGAATTGCTTGATGTTCTCTGACATATTCCATCATAACATCATAAATTTCCCTTGTGAATAAACCGTATTTCGTCTCATCGTTTAACATTGTCGGAACGGCAAAGTCTGCTCCGGTTTTCAAATCGATAAATCTTCTGAGTCGAACACGGCCAATAGGTTGAATCGATCCTGTTCCACGATCTTTGTCATAAAAAATTTCAGGATCATTCAAATTGTTTCTTATTCTGTTACCATCACTTCCTTTGATTAGGTAAACAACTCCTCCATCATTTTTGGCATCGGCAATAGCACAATGAGCATACATACCATGATCATCCGAATAGGCTCCTTGTAACCGGTGACATGAACTTATTCCCTTATGATCACTCATACGCAAAACATCGATAGGATGACGAGAAAAACACAAATAGTTGAATACGTTATTTTGATCAATAGACTGTTTCAACGTTGAAATTATTTTTATTGTACTATACGGATCGACAATATCTGGATTTTCAATCTTTATATTTCTGATATTGCCTAAGATATATTTCTCGATTGCTGCTTTATTTTTGATTTTATATTTGTATGCGGTTAACGGGGTTGCTATTTCATCGGTTTTGATGAGATTTTCATCGACAAATACATCATCGAATATCATATTTGATATTTCTTTGCCGTGTGGACTGGCTATATACCATAATGGTTTATTGTTGTTTCCGTAGTATATGCTTGTGGTCACACTGATAAACGTGTGTGCATCATTTAAAAGTTCATCAATTACGGTTGACATTTTTTCTTTGTTGAATTGTTTTACTGCGTTACACCACTTAGCATAAGGTTTATCATTTATCGTTCGTGTCTTTGGGTCATAAGCATAAGGAGTATATCCCATTCGTTTTAAAGCTTTCTCAAATTTTGGATTGTAAACTTTGACCAGAAATCTTTCTTTACCGGCAAACAATTCATTGAAAGGACGTTCGGAAACTTTATCCACTGCACTTTTGACTTGATCGACAAATTCTTGTTTTGCCTCAAAAAATAATTTAAAATCCATTCATCTATTTATATTTCGTTAAGTTGAAAATTCGATAAATATTTAAATGAACGATATAGTACCAGAAGGATTTGGGGCAACTTTTCTTAGTCCTCAGATAAGCTCATACAGTGATTTAGTATATAGAACTAAATTAAAAATGGGATATCCAACTGCCCCAATCGAATTGACGGATGAACAATGGGCGCATATAATCGACGAAGCAATCGAAACGTGGACACAATTTGAAGGGGGAAAAACAGAACAATATCTAATGTTCTGTTCCAATCTATACGAAAACGGTTGCGGAGTTAAATTGGACGATCTGGTTCAAATCGGTTGTAATGTTCAACATTGTTATCAAAATGTTGTAACCGAAACTGTCACATCTACCAATGTAGTTTGCGAAACAATTGAAACAAAAACGGCATATCTTTCAGTCTCACCTTGGGTATATCCTACCAAATTTGATTATACTAATCCATATTCCGCTGCCTTTAGTGGAACAAGTGCTCAATTTATAAACATTTATTTCGATCCTAAAAATCCTTGGAAAGCACAGAACGTGTGTCAAGCAGATTGTATAACAATTAATCCAGTTTCTTCCCAATGGTTTCAACTCTCTTCCAATCCAAATTTGGTTGACATCATTTTCGATTTTGTGAATGATTCGGTTCTATCCAATGTGATGAGTGCCATAAGTGCCAACATAACAGATTATCCTTTATCCGCTGTTCCATTGACTGCAATGCATACAAGTCTTACAGCTATTCCGATTTCGTTTTATCCATTGTCTGCATTTTATCCACCAAATATTAACATTGGTCCTCCTGTATCAGCATGTTTGAACATTGGCCAAGGATATGGATATGTTTATCCTAATTGTAATCTGGCATTGGTTAATTCTTGTTCTGCATTAACTTCTCAATTTGGTATTACGCCATCAATGCAATTTATTCTTACTTCTATTCCGATTACATCGGTTGAAATAGAAACTTCATCTGTCAATTTTTCATCCATTTCCGCATATTTCGATCTATTTTGCCACGATTGTAATTGTAATTGCCAATTTTTGTCATCGTTTAACGTTTCTTTGTCGTCTTATACGTTTGAATTGACTCGTCCAGTATTGAGCGGTGAAACTGGTGTTTGGGATTTATCTTCTCGAAATGCAATGAATGCCAGCCATTTGATTTTAAATGATATTCCTACTTGCACAGATGACGGAAGTATTCCTATTTTGACCAATGATGGTATAGTCATTTCTTTTGTTCTTTGTAACTCAGCGTTTTCCACTTCGGGACCAATGACGATAGAAAACGTGCAGTTCATCAAAGACTTCAAACCGCCAGTAGAAGTTTTATATGATCAACGTTGTGGATGGAACAATAACGGATTTACTATGAGCTATTATAATAGTGGTCATTCTGATTGTTCGCGATATACACCAGAAAAAGTTAAAGTTGACGTTTCATTTTGTAAGCAAAATATCACAACAGAAATAGGCACAGTCAGTACTGTTCTATCTGGTAATTACGATTACGGAATAGGTAGGAAACGAAAAGTATTAGGTGTCTTTGAAGTTTATTCTGGTTCCGAAGCGGGCTATGGTGGCTTTGGGGGCGATCTTCTTTTCAACTTTGATTATGCTTTAATGGCAAGCACATTTGGTTATGATTTGCAAGGTATGCGTAATAATTTGGGAAGAACAGGATATGATCTATTAACATATCATTTGGCCAAGTCTTTTGTGGAGACTTCCAAGAAGATGTTGCGATATGTTTCGTATCAATTCGATCCTCACACACAATATTTAAAAATAACTCCTGCTCCGATCAGTTCTAGCACAACAAGTTCTGGTGGTAGCACGGGCGGAAGCGATTGTTGCACCAGAAAAAGTAATATGTGCTGGATTGCCGGATTGTATATGGAACCCGATATTGTGACATGTTTGAATGAATATTGGGTAAAAGAATATGTTATGGCAAAAGCGGCACAAACATTAGGATTCTCTCGTAGCACTTTCACAGGTGTTGTTCTGTTTGGTGGTGTGCAGCTACAAGGAGAATCCTTATTCACTTATGCTACAAGCCGAATAGAAGCATTGATAAAAGAATTACGTGACGAAGCTCGATATGCATCACCCGCCTTGTTCTTTGTTGGATAAAAATATTTATTATGACTGAAATATTTGACAATGAGATTAGAAATTTGATTAGGGAAATGTTGTTTAAAGATATTCCTGAAGAGGCTCCTTATGGGTTTTGGGTTGCTCCTAATTTGGAATTGTATCCGGTTACATTTCAGGGTCATACCAAAAAAGCGGGTGAATTGGTATTAAAGCCTAGAACAAAGCTTAATGATGAATATAAAATGGCAACACAAAATGCTGATTCGGAATTTGAAATAATAACTCCTATGGAATTTTTATTACAGATTGGATTTAGTCGAGTTGTGATTCAGAGTAAAAGGTTGGTTCCGTATCCATCATTGTTTTACTCCAAACCATCATCCAGAAAACAAAAAGAATTGATTCATGATTTGGCTATGATGTATGATGCTGATCCTGTGGATGCGGATTCTCCACAAGCAAAATCTCAATTAGCAAGATATTTAGGTTAAATAGATATACGTTATGACAACAGACTTTGACACATTTGTTACCCAAATACTATGTGAAGCAGAAAGATGCAAAGGACCAACTTTGCGTCAACTTTCTGACAATCCTAGATATAAGTGGTCACGATGCGCACCCAACCCATACAGTTCTGGATTCAAAAGAATTTATTGGGGTAAGCGTGGCGAAAAATATGATGTCAGGAAATGTAAACGTGCCAAATTGGGTAGTGCCAATTACGAAGAATGCAAAGATATAAAACATGCATTAGAACGAAAAATTCGCAGACTTAAACGTTTGAAACATACCAGAGGTAAATAACATCATGTCTATTCTAAATTTACTTATGGATGAATACGAATCCCGTGTTAAAAAAAACACGACGGCAAAAAAAGAAGAATCCTCACATCTAAATCGTGTTAGATTAAATCTTCACCAGAATTCCATAGTAACCAACAACGCTACCCGACCCGTCTCTATGGACAATTGCTGTGCTTCTGCAAGTAAAAGTGTTATTGGTTTTTAAGTTACAAATATTATATGTCACTTCATAAGGAATGTTGAGACGAATAGTATCCAACCATGTAGTCCAGATATCATTTCGATCTTCTTCACATACTGCTCGCAACCATCCTTGGCCAATCATCTGTTCGTTGGAAAGTCCAAACATATCACATAATGCTTTGTTGACCCATATCCATTCGCCTTTTTCATTGCACTCATATGCTCCAATAGAGGACAAATTATCAGCAATCAATTTGCTTCGCAACTCCTCGCGTTTAATCGCATTATCAATACGTATGATTTTATCTTTCAGCGATTTTCCACTGTTGGTTGTGAATTCATTGTGAAATGATTCAATGAAAGGCATGATGTTCTCTGTTATTGAATTATGTGTGCTCTCGGTTTTCATCTTAATATCTTCTATTTTATCCAAAAATCTACGAATAGGCATTTTGATAAATTTTTTATAGATAACTACCATTACTCCTATAATTGTTATAGAAGACACTGCTATTTCTAATACTGTTGCAAGACCATCGATCATGTAGTTATTTATTCTTATTCATAAATAACTACATGCACACGATCATCAAATACATATCACAAATTGTCTCACAGCTAATGACTTTTCTGGGTTTTATGCGCAAAAATAGCAATAAAAAGGAAGTCATTCTTCAGAAAGAACAGGTAAAAAAATCTGAAGAGGTGATAAAAAAGGTAGTGAAAGAAAAGAACATCAAAGAAATAAACGATAGATTCGGTTGGAAAGATTAGAGAGAAATATATTTCTCAAATATCTTGTTTAGGAAATCTGTTCCGTTTTGTAGTCTATTATCTAAGGCTTTGACGTAAAGCTGTTTGTATTCATTCGAATTGTGTAATCTTGTTCCTGATGGAGATAAAAGGAAATACTGATTTCCATAGATATCATTTTGCCATTGGACTACGTTTCCAGTCAAAGTTTGATTGGTGGAATACCAAGCATTTGGACCACAAAAAGGTGTAATTTCACTATCAAATTTCCATTCTCCTGCCGCAGTCCATGGGGAAAACTTCTCAGAACGATTGTATAATCCATAGTTACATGAATAGTTGACATCGAAATCGGTATTATATGGATGCCAAGTTTGTCTTTTGTTGACAATGGTGTTTCCGATGATACCTTGACCATGAACATGTTTGAACCAAGATGAGTCGATAGAATTCAATTGTAAACCGCCATCTACATAATTATCTGATCGGATAAGACTATTGGCAGTAAGTGATGTGTTTTCGGATATGTTGCCTTTGTGCAACTCGTATTTTCCTATGTTAGTTCTAGCTGGTGTAAACAATCCTAGTTCTTTGGATGAAACCAAATTACCATTTTTATTGTCGGCAGCAACCATAGGAAGCAAATCATTAATTATGTTCGCCCAAGGTTTTTGCGCTTCAACATAAAGGGTAGATATCGGAGGAACCCACAATCCACCATTTGGCGGCATTCCATTAGAAACATCTGTCACCTTTACGGTCTGAGAGAAATTATTGATTGCATGATAGTTGACAAACATTGGAATTCCACTCAGTTCTGTGTTGAATGTGAGATCGGACGGAATAAATGATGCAGTCAAACCGGTTTTGTGAATAAACGTATTGAGCGAACAATCACAAATTTGTTCACATGATGTAGAACATGCATATCCTTTTGAATTTAAAAGATCGCTTTGTCTATGAAAGTAATCAGTCAATTCGCTACGAACACATTCATCCATAAGAATTTTATTCCAACGAATGAAGTCTTCTTTAACATTGAATGCTAATGGCTGTTCCCAAACGAAACATTGACCACATTCTGTTATTTTGTATTCGATAACTGTGTTATCTGAAAGTAGAATAGTGGATGGTTTCGGTTGGGCGATTAATAGATAATCATATTTTGTTGCATATTGATCATAACCAAATATTACTTTTTTGGATTGGGTAGAATCGCTTTTTGTGAATGATGCATCACCCCAAAACGGAATAGTGTTTGACATCGGAATTCGTATGGTGAAATTTATTGCAGGATTACTGAATGCTTTTTCTTCCCAATCGATTTTGGCATCATTGACTTCGTATGTAACATATCCGGGTTGTTTGTTGTTGACATATTTTCCCCCATAAGTAAGAATCTTTTGGGAATACTTCTGGACATCTTTATGTTTATATGTATAGAAACCACCGGAATCCATTATCATGTCGGATGGAACTCCCATATCTTCATATAATCCGGTTATTTTGTTGACTTTCCCCTTTGTCCAAACAGGAACGCAATCTTGTGTGTCACAGTTGGTAACTTTACAAGCTTTGTATCCTTCGTTTATGACAAAATATGGCAATTCGAAATTACAACGATTCAAATCAGAACGATAGTAATAATATGTTTTTCCGGTTTCCAGTATGAATGCGGCAGAATTATCATTCACCCATTCGCCTTTGCCCCATCCAACATCTGGTTCTTTCAAGTCATCTATTTTGAACCAAACAGAATCATTACTTTCTGTGTATTTTTTTCCATCTGTTCCAATCCAAGTGTCGATATCTATATCGGACATTTGATCAGTATCTTTGATGATAAAGTCTGTAGGATATTTGTAAGACAACATGCTGGAACCTTTATGTCCCAATGGCGAATGATTGACTGCACGACAATTGCATTTTTTCCATTTCTCGTAATTGCCCTTATTGGCCTCTTTCAAGAAATTTAATTCCAAGATTGATTCGAATTTTTCTGTTTTGAAATATTCACAAGAAGCATCATGTCTAAATCCTGTGAAGCCTTTTACATCATTGATGTTAGTATTTGGGCCAGTCCAAATGAATTTGTTAAATTTTCCGCTATCACATTTAAATGATAAACCGGGTTGTGTGACCCCCGTTGAAAAACGAACACCTGTATAAAAGTTTGCAGTATCCGCAACACAATTGCATCGATCTGTATCAGATGGAGAAAATGCAGATAATGGATAACCTTTCAACCATGCCACTTCAACTTCTGGACCACACACACTATTCAGTTTAATTAATAAATCAGCATCATTGATTGTTGCGCCTGCTACAGCACCAGAGAAGGATTTTTCAACAGGAATATCGGACAATGCGATAGGATCACCAGATTCATATCTAAATGATAATTCGGACACATTGTTGAAAGTTTGAAGAGGATAATAAATGCTATTAGTTCCAATGGCAATAGGCAATTCGGTCTTTTTGAAATTGAACAACCATGCAACTTCTAAGATGCCATTGTATATTTCGTTTGGATTTGTGTCATGGACAAAATCTAAATTCGGAGTATTACGAACGATGATCTTATCTGCTTGGGGAAAATTGACTGAGGCGAATCCTTTTGTGTTGAGGTTGGTATCATTCAGCAGAATAGCTTGCACGGCACTGACGCTATCGTGAGCGGCCCAATAACGGTTCTGTGCACGATTGATCGAATCGTTTGTAACTGTTTCAGATGGGAAAAATCCCGGATCATTTTTTTCGGTATCGGTTATAGTTTTTCCTGTCCAATCATCTGCATTAACAATGCGCCCAAATCCCGGATAAGGAAATTTGAAAGTTTTGCCGTCAACCATTGTCGCTTTCATCGTATCATCGATCACAATTTCATTTGCCTTTTGTAACCATGCACCTTCATTCAACAGATTTCCAACCATAACAAACACAACATCCGATGCGCTGATATTCGACGATCCTGTAGCATTGTCCCAAACAATATCATTTATTTTATTTCCTAAAAACAAACCATCTGGTTGTTCGCGAATATATTCACCGGAAAACCAATAGAAAAAATTATCACCAGTTTGAAAGTTGAAATTGATATCTCTTATATTCCAGTCCCAATATCCACCGGTCAATGAATAGATATTATTTCCCAAATACTTCGAATTTAATTTAGAAACGTATTCGATAGCAATTGAATCTTCTGTCTCACAAGGAGAACAATACAGTAAAGGATTTGCCAATCCAGATAAAGGAACGTCTAAGAAATTATTTGCTTGATAAACTTCGTCAATGAAATCTTGAAGAACGAACAATAAGGTATTGGTAGAAAATAGATCATATTTTCCTAATTCGTCTGGCTTTTCTGTTGATTCGAAATAGTTGGTCAGATCGTATAGTTCTTCTATTTCTATTTGGAAATCTTGTGATACAGATGACAAAGAAGGAATAGCGGAATACAACAGATTCGTTGGAATGTTTACGTTCTCGTTTTTTCTCGTGAAGCTGGAAAGGATATGTTCGTAAAGAATTTTATCCAATGCATTGAAAGATCCAATGAGATTGTTTTTGAGTTTGCTTTTCTTTAGGCGTTCTCTTTGATTGACATAATATAATGCGATTTCTTTTAGTTTTCTGGCAAAGAATGGAATGGCCAGTTTTATGTCAGTGTTTGAATCGAAATCGATATTTGCCACTCTTTCAAATTCGGCATCATCCTTGAACACGATTTGGAGTTTCTTCAACAATCCTATATAATCTTGTTTTATTTTTTCTGAATTGATAGTGAGATCGTTTTTCGATTTCTGATTGTCATACCAAGCATTGAGATATTTCTGATATTGCTTCTGACTTTGATCTGGAATAATGCCCGTGTTTCTTGTCAACCATTCGTTATAATTGAGCGGTTTGACAGTATTCAGTAATGAATCATCTGATAAATTTTCAGGTTCAGATAATTTTCTAAGAACAATAGTTGGCATTCAAATATTTATATTGCAAAATGAATATCGAAAGGTATTATTCTACAACAATTCTATTGATGATATTTTCGTCAAAAAGATATGCAAACTGGAACAATTCTAATTGTTTGTTGCCAGTTATAGTTTGTGCTGAAACATCGCCATAAATTGGATTGAACATGATGAAACGTAAACCGTCAACTATAAGTGATGAATCGGATCTTTTTGTGAAGATACTATTGACATCTTCGATACCTAATATATCGGCAGTCAATTGGTTTATGTCTAACACCGCTCCCAATTTTCCTGTTTTTCTTGAAAAGGTAGTTTGAATCAATGCTGCTATTTCCTGTTTCAACGAATCGTCAGAACGTCTTGAAGTAGTGTTCTTCTTTATAAGAATCTGAGAAAAAGGAATATCATTCAATTGTGAAATGTTTGAATCGCTAAGAGCAATATCTAATGCGATATAAACAGGATCAATGATCACAGTTTCGCTTGTCAACACTTTTTCTTCTTTGATGGTTTCGCTGATGAGTGATTTTTGAGCAGGGTAAACATAAGACAACTTATTACCAATAGTTTTCGGCACTGCTACAACATAAACATTGTTGAAATTACAGGCATCGGCCATTTGAACTTGGTTGAACAATGCTCTCGATTCCAGTTGTGGTTTAGTCAATCCCAAATTATAGAAATATTGAATGTATGAATCTATGTAATCCGAATTATTGAGAACCTTTACATCCTGAATGATGTTTGCAAAATTGGTTCTGATAAATGTTTCGTAATCGTTTGTAGTAACTAAACGATATTGACTTCTGAATAATCCCGGCGCATTTTGTTTTATCTCTGCAACGGATTCTGGTTGTGAGAAAAAGGAACTGCCACAAGAATTGTCCAGTCGTATGCGATTCGCGAATTGCGAATTTGACAAATATGTATTACCCTGATCCGCCAAAATTTGGGATAAATTATTCGTATTGATTGTGCTGAGTCTTCCAGACGATAAAGTATTGGCTCCTATCTCTCCAGATGTGCCATCACCCTTCAGATAAAAAATAGAAACAAGATCACCGGCATTTAATTTTTTACCATTGATACCATTACCGAATTTTATTTCATATCTCTTGTTTTCGTTGAATCTCAATTCATAGACTTTCTGGTTAGCATTGTTGAGGAAAAGGCTTTGTGTTTGTTTATATTTTTCCCATTTCCCCGAACCGCTTTTCACATAAACATCGATATGAAAATGGTCGATAAGATCTGTATCACTTGCAGTCAAATAGATTAGTTCATTTTCCAAACCTGTTGAGGTGAATTGTGGAAATTCGAAATACTGACCTTGATAAAGGATGTTGTTTGTATTGAATGTTTCGGTGGTATTGTCAACAGCTTTTGCGAACGATACATCTTCGGCAAAGCTATATTTTATTCCACCGATTGACAAATTGGTGTAACGTGGAATGGTGTATATTCCGGCATTTAGATTAGAGACGGAAAGAGTATAGGAGACGTTTGCGGATTGGTATCCGATTGGTTTATAATCAATATCTTTTACGATACGATTGACGTTTTCGTAAATTTGTGCTTCGGAGAATTGTTTTTCGCTGATGTTTTTGTTCAGGTTATAGAGGAAAAGCGAGAACACCATTGCCACAGCATCGTTGAATGCCGCCAGATTACTACCTTCAAAGTTTTGATCTGTGAAAAGGTTTGTTTGGTTTAAACGTTGACGGATTTTTTCTTTGATGGTAAGACCGTCAAAAGAAACATAGGCATCTTTGGCAACCGGAAAATCTGACTCTAATAGAGAATTCATGTAACTATTTATAGATCAAAATGAACTCTTAAAGATTTAATCTATTTCGAATTGAGCGTTCCTTTTGGTTGTTGGCCGTTATTATACGAAGAATCATATGTTGATCCTTTATCGTATTTTCCTTCTTTTCGGTATTGGTTAGGAATAGGATTTTGCATCGCATTCCAATCAGCATTTTTCAGTTCCAAGATATCAATTGGAACAGTGATAGGACCACGATATCCACCGGGAGCATATTCTTCGACCAGATCAACAATAAATGATGAGGCGACATCTCCTTGAAATCCAACATTCGATGCATATTGCGGACGAACGGATTTGATCGCGGAAATTTTGAGATTGATTTCTGGATTCTTAATGAATGCTTCCAATGCCTGTTTATAAGCTGGATTGCTCTTTTTCACTTCTTCGTGTTGCAATGCATTCTTTTTAATCAGAACAAAATCACCCGGAAGTAATCCGCCTTGTCCAAAACGATTGTTGAAATTTTCATATAATATGTCGAATGTATCACTCATGTTTATATTTACCTATTTATAAATACAATTATGGATTTCAAACGACTATACACTCTCATATTAGAAAATGATGAATTGCCGTTTGTGTTGATAAAACATAATGACGATGATGCAGAAGATTATTACGAACGATATAATAATTTCAAACTTCAAATGATTTCTGAGTTTATTGCGGGAAGAGAAAAAGTATCGTGGTCAACCATTAAAGCTCCGAGACTGAAAAAAATATGGTTGGACTTTGGCCGAATTGGTTTTGTTAGAGACGAAAAAGGGTTGAATAATATAAAAGAAATAATGCTGAACAATATAGTAAAATTGGATTTATGCACTATGTTTGTTGGGCATTCCCATGAAGATCCCCAAATAGAGATTGACCAAGAGTTGGAAGAAACTGGTGATAAAATTGATTTGACTGATGAAAAGACTGCCGAAAAATGGTATTGGAATTTTTTTGAAACACCTTCTGGAATCGAAATATTGAGTGATTACGGATTACCCAAATTGAAAGAACTTTATCCTTCGATTCATCGTGCCGAAAATTCAGAACAATTGTTATATGCAATCGATAAAGCATTAAATGTGGTCCACCAACGCAATGATTTGGCGGCAATGTTCATCGAAGGTGGAAGACAAACACTCCAAGAAATAATGACCCAACAATAATATGGCTATCAACATCAAAAATCTATCAAATAAAACGAACGGGAAAACCTTCTCCTTCTCCGATATCCATTTAGACTTTCAAGAAAAACAAGTCTCTTCCAATTCTAAAAACTCTGACATCATTGCAGGAAATGATATCTTAATCGATACAGACGAACAAGCAATCATCAATTCTATTACTAATATTTTACTTCAAAAAAGATATCTGAATGGCAATTTCAATGTTGGTCTTAAAAAATATATTGGCAAACCTGTTTCAGATATGACCGGGATGGCATTGGGAGGAGACATCGAACGGGCGATTAAACTATTCGAACCGAGAGTCAAAATTCAAAAAATAACCATATTTCCAAATGTTGATCAACATTATTATAAAATTTATCTGAGTGTGATAATGTCAAATTTTTCCCAAGTTCCCATAAATCTTTTGGGGTTGTTTGAAAGTAACGGCAATTTGAAATTTGAAAAATAAGTATTTGAATGATAAGTGTTTCCACCCTTTCGGGTTATAAATTAAAAACTGAATTTACAGTTAGCATCTCGCCATCGTCGGTCAGGCCGATTATTTCTTGGGGGGATGGAACCTTTTCTTCTTCAACTTTTTCGACGGTTTCACATGTATATAAAAATACTGGACAATACAATTTGATTGTTTCTAACTGTTCTGCAACCTCTGCCTTTCCCCTTTCCGTCTATCGTGGAGAGTTTTTAGAGAACGCCCTTAACATCACATATACCGATGGCTTATCCGCCTTTGCAGGCTGTGAGAAATCGTTTTCTATCAATCTCTCGTCAACCGAACCATCTGCCACCATTTATCTTTATTCTTCTGGCAGCAATTCCCTTCCTTATGAATCTTTGAATAGAACTTTTTGGAGTCACCTCAATCCTGAATGGCAATTCAATGATATAAACGGAAATCCTATAAATGAAATCGTTATTCGAGGAACGCCAGTTTATAATCTTTCTTCCCAACTATTGGGATATTCCGCTCTGTCAACTGTTTCTTTCATCGACGATTATCCGGGTCATTCGAATCTATTTTTTACAATGAAAATAGACGATCACAATTCTCGTGTGTTTTCTTCTTTGGCTTATACAGTTTCTTCACAAACACCGTTAAGACTTCGCATTTCTGCCGATGGAATCAATGATATTAATAAAACACAATGGGCAGATAAAAATATTCCCTATACTATTACTGTAGTTGGAGATCAATGCGAAACTGTAGTTTATGATGCTAGCGGATATATCGCTCAACTTTCCATTGTGGAAGGTTGTTATGGTGTAGGAGAAAATAACTATTTCTCATTTCTTTCTGCGATCAATTTGACGGATGAGAATTGTTTTCCGACTGGTGGATATTCCATCGCCAATCTTTTTATTCCATCTTCCACAATACCAATCAATTATTCTATTAGTGATTATTCCGATGCATCTTGTAATGCGAATGTGGAAGAAATAGAATATGAACGTGTTAGAAATTCTCCTCTGAATGTAGTTTTGTCGGCATATGCTGTTGTCAATGTCGGCGGAACAGAATACTCATTATCAGGTGTCAGCACACCATTTAACGTTTATCCTTTAGAGAATATCCACAAGTATTACAAATTGGGTGAAGAGAAAACGGTGTATGACATTCTCAAAAGGTATTCACATTTCGATCTGGAACAGTATTCAACATTCAATTCTTATCTATCTGCTATTGCTGGTGAAGAGGGTTTGGATTTTTACGGCGATGTTCAGAACATAGTCAAAAACACCGCAGACATTGACACCTGTTCTATTCAGAGTCTTTACGATCTGGCTAAGAAGATGGACGAACCATTGGATACATTCGGTTTATCTTTCCCTTCTGAATTATTGCAATTCATGAATGATTTTTCTATACCGCTTCCAAAGCTTATAGGAACTCGTTGTTCGTGCAATACAAATTTCAATTGTCAAAATTGTTGTGGTAAGAACATTTGTTCCATGTGCGGTTTCGATAAGAAGTCTAATTTGGGCAATGGATTGACATTGAATTCGACGGTTACAGCCAATCAAATAATTCTCATTAAGGAAGATGGATCGGATATCTTCGAATTTTATCATAACAATCAGAATACGACTGTTCGCAATTTGACTGGTTCCCCGTTTGATGTCAAACCAACTACATCATTTTGTTTTTATCAGTGGGATCAGACGAAACAGAATAATCCTGTTCATGGTTTGATCAATTATAAAGATGAACGAAATTTCCTTCAGAAAAGTTTATCAGCTAATACCGATTGGTATAGTGAAAATGGAGTAATGGAGGAAGTGTTCAACTTCATTTTGACTAAGAATCTTTTAGATGAATAATCTTATTCGGATTTGCATCGATCTAATATTTGTCTTCTTATGGCTATACAATAACCGGAAGGATCGTGTATAATTGTCGAACTTGTCCAACATATTCAGATGAAATGCAGCATTGAACGATGATTTAGAATTTTTACGCCATTCGGAAAAGTTTTTATATTTCGCTGCTTCCGATTTTATGGCAGTTTTTGTCCATTTTCTGTCCAATTTTCCTCGCGAATTCGCACTGCATTTATTGATTATTTTATATTCGTTGAGGGATTTATAGCGGTCTATATAAAATTGCTCTCTAATTAATATGCTAGTTATTGATATATTTTCTTCGAGCTTTTTGTAAACGAACGGTATGTTATCCTTTATTTTAGAAAATACTGGTCCTCGACGATGGTGATCGTTTATTCTGGAGCGTTCGTTCATGGTGGAGCCTATATAAACAGAACCATCGTCAAAAAAATACCCATAGACTAAATGGATATTTTCTTTGAATGGACATGGCGAACATACCATGGATTGAAAAATCGATTTTTCAAATTCTTTCCCAAATCTTCTGATAGCATTATACGCTCCTCTGTTGGCCTTTCTGAAAACCGTTTTATCGGTGTAACTCGTTGCCAATATGCATAGGTTCTCTTTTGTCCATCGTCCCATAAAATATTATTTAATCTCCACCACTTCCGCAAGAAGAACCAGAAGAACATGAACTTGAAGAACACGATGAACCGGATGAACTGCTAGAGCTACAATGTGAGCTACTTGAAGAGCAATGTGAAGTAGATGGAGGTGCTTCGGCTGGCAAAGATTCAGAAGGACTAGATGAATGGCTAGAACAAGATGAGATCAGAGAATTAAGTATCAACGCATCGGCAACACCACTATCACCCGAATAACTATGAGCATAGTCTGATGTTCTTTTTGACGTTGCCTGTTTTAGTTGCGGTTTATTTTTCAATTCTGCTGCTCGGGTTTGAAGTTTGATTTGAAGTGCGTCAAGCTTTGACTGTGTTTTGGTGAATACTTTCTTTGTGGCAGCTTCATCGACCACTCTGTCTGGTGCATGATGAATGGTTTTCCCCAAGATTTTAGTCCAATCATCAAAATAATCTTGAGTGAAAAGAATGTGTTCATGCCACACTTCATCAACTTCTTGGGTTGGTGTTTCCTTTTCGTTACTGGTTGCAGCAATGAAAAGAAATTGCTTATATTGTGAGAGCAAATCATCACACTTTTCTTCAGTCCATTTATGTTTCTTTTTCAGTCGGCTTTTAAAAATATAGTTGTCCTCATCTCCTGTGAGAAGGGTTGCCTTTTTGATTTTGTGCCATAGGTATGTGTTTTTGATGTATGTAAACATAAATTTATTTCTTGAGAGTGTTTTTTCGTTCGATAACTTTTTGGAGGCATTTTTCGTAACCGTAATAATCTACTTCGCCATCTTCATGGTAAGAATTCTTCAGACGGGCAATTTTTGTTGCCATCATACATAATGCGATTTTTTCAGGATCGATATCAGGAATGCCCAAAATTGCTCCCCACATTCTGCCAATGTCTGTAAAGTTTTCGAATGGATGACCATAAGTTTCTTGTCGCGGTCCATTGACCAATTTACTGATTGGATCTTCGTCTTCCACTTTAAGCAATTTTTGCGCTTCTGTCAAATCCTTTGAACAAATAATGTCCCATGCATCATGGGGCACACTAAGCAAATCATATGCCAAATCATATCCTTCTGGTTCTGATTTGATCAAAGATTGAATCTGGGGGCAATGCATGACACCTTTATCGAACGGAATAATATTGTTGGGTTTTTTGTTGTCAGCAACTTCTTCGTAGAATGCCACAAATACTCCATTCACATCTTCAGTGTCAACGAATCGTTTAAAGTTTTCTTGACCGATCAAGAGGATTTCCAAATTTTTTTCTCTGTTCGTATTCATAGGATCAAAGAGTGCGATCAACCACATAAAAAACGAGTGAGCCAAAGTATAATTTCTGGTTGAATTAAAATTTGTCAAATGAAGAGGCTCATTTTCTCGAACGGGAAAAATATAATAATCGGTAATATACACCGACCATGCATTAGTATCATAATTTAATTTGAGAAAGACATAATAATCTTTTTGATTTATGTGAAACTGGTAAAATTTTTTGTTTTCGTAATCGGACATTGGAAAAGATACATCATTTGTGGAGGGAATACAAATGTTAAATAAATACTACTATGAATTTCAAAGAGTTTTTTCAACAGATCAACGAAGATGCAGAACATGTATATGGATCATCCTATAACAATTGGCCACTTAAAAAAGACAGGGTAAATTATGACGATGTGGATGCTAGAGCATTCGTGATTATAGATGATTCTATTTTATTCGCCACTACTCCAGAGAAATTTCATGGAGGTCTATTGAACCAATTTTTCACATTCCATAAAGTATATCCTAGCTTTCAATATACCGATGGCATAAATAATTTGACCATGGATTATGGTGGAATCAAAGTTCCCGTATTCATGAAAGGTAAACCGCCTCCTACACTTTTAAATGACAATACGATAATCAATCGCAGAATATTCTTGACGAAGACCAAGGGAATCATGGGTCGAGTATGGATACAAAATAACATATGTTCTTTTTGGTGCAATATAGAAGATTTGAATAGCGTCAATTGGGGCCAGATACAAGAAGCAATGCAGTTCTACAAAATAGATCCAAAAGAAGTTTTTTATGAAGTGGGTGATAAAGATTTGTTCAGTTTTGCAGAATTGGATCTGAGATTGAATGGAAATAAATCTGCTAGCGTTGCATCGAAACCACAAGAATGGCAAAAGAAATTGCACATGGTAACACCCGATCTGAAAGGCAACATGATGAAGATGATGGGATATCAACCAAAACCTGCTAGAGATATTCGCTCCAGATATGCAATGGGAGAAGCAACAACATTCAAACAATTTTTTCAAGAACGTGCATTTCACGGCACTCCACATAAAATACCTGATAAATTCGATGTGGCTAAAGTGGGATCTGGCGAAGGCGCAAATGCTTATGGATGGGGTCTATATTTTGCGGAAGAACGCCAAGTGGCAAAAACCTATACAAAAGCTACACCTTCTCAATATAGAGAAAAATTACGCTTTTTTAGAGGTGAGGAATTGAAACCCGGAACTCCCGGCTATCATGCGGCATCTTTGATAGATGGTGGCAGATCTATCAAAACAGTTCGCAATGAAGTTAAACGATGGATCAGAGAAACGCCCCAAGAAAGAACGAAAGAACGAGAGCATTTCGATCAAGTATTAAATTATTTGAACAATGCCGAATCTAAACGCGATTTCAAAAAAGCTGATCCAAAAGGAAATTTATATGAAGTCACAATAAACATACAACCTTCTGAATTATTACTTTGGGACGAACCACTTGAACAACAACCTCAAATCGTCAAAGAGTACATGCGTGAACATATTTTCAAAAAATTAAAACGTCCAGCTTCGATGAGTTTGGCGAACGGCATCATAAAGCGTGCAATCCAAATGGATTCTAGCGGTTCTCCTGAATCCACCGCAATAATGATTGATAACAACAAAACACTTGCCGCACAAGCCAAACATTATTTGCGAACACAAATGAGTCAAGAAAAAGTCGAACAATTTCTTGAGGATGGCGACTCTATAGGTTTCTATATCGTAAATCAATACTTAGATTATGTTTATTATTTGACTAATAATGATGTTGGAGAATGGTTGTATGGAAAATTAAAAGAACAAGAGGGCACTCCCCAAAAAGCCAGTCTTTTTCTTCTATCATTGGGAATAAAAGGAATAAGATATAATGATGGATTTTCTCGTCATTCTGAAAAAGATATAGACAAAACGACATTCAATTATGTTATCTTCGATCAATCTTTGATCCATATTACTAAAGAAAATGGCCAATATATATTGCCTAAGAATATCGACGAAAAAGACGATCTTCAATTAGGAGACAAGACAGTTCACATTACACAGCCGAACCAATAATAGAAACATATTTAATCGGAATATAATGATTAACTATCATGGTGTATGGTGACATATCCTGACTGGCTTCATTATCGGAATCGCCCATATCTAATGCATATTTTACCAAATTTTGCAGGGCAGTTTCTATAATTTCTGGTTCTGGCGCAATGTCAAGTTTATCCAATTTATTGTTTTCTTTGAATTTTTGTAAATCAATCGCCAAACAAACATCACCATATGTTCCATCTGCATGAGTTTCGGGATCGATAGATGTGAATATTCCTGATGCATTTCTATTCGTTAATCCGGTTCCATAAGACGTATTCAAACCGCCCGATTTTTGAATTTCTTCCCATTTCTCTTCTGTAGTATAATGATAAACAGTTCCGGGATGTTCTTTTGCATCACCCCAAGTGCATTCCCATCCATCCAAATAAATATCATCTTCTTGAACACCCGCCAAATCCAGCAACTCACTATCAGACATTCTGTATAAATTTGAATTGACATCATCCTTATCACTTGCCCAAATATTAGCCACATCACCATCCCATTCCAACCACATCGTTTTCCGGTCATCCGATACTACCAAAATTTTATTATTCAACTTTGCCACAATCGAACATCCAAATTTATTTTTCATGTTGATTAGATCTTCCTTTGAAAGGTCTGACTCATAATCCAAATAGTCATCCCAAGATTCGTAATCTTCTACTGTTTCTTCCAAAACAAGTTTTAGTAGTTTATCACATTTCATCATAAATATATTTACTTGTATGATTGTGGGAGTAACAATTTCACATACATCGCTCTTAGTTAATGATAAGTATGATTTATGCAGTTCGACAAATTTTTCAATCTTATCAATGAGGCAATTCCCCTCAAAACTATTAAAAAGAAAAAATGGTCAAAAAAATATAGTCCTGCTTACAAATCATCCAAATTGAACGAATTGTTTGGTGAAAAAGATCGGTTAGTATTGCCTATCGATTTACAAGATTCAGAAGTCATCAATAAAAGTAATCCATTGCTGGATAAAATTTGGAATATGTTGTACGACAATTTCCAAGTAACCATTAGAACTCGTGAAGACTATATTCAAGGTGTAGCATTCAAACCACTTGACAATCAACGAAAACAACCTTATCGTATTGGTAAATTGCTTAATAAATTGGCCGCTTCAAATGCAGAAGCTAGGGAATTGTATGAAGCATTTCGTGATGATCCGATGAGAACGAGTAAAAAATCACAAGATTTCTTTGTGGTTATTTCTCGTCATCCATACGATTTGGCAGGTATGTCCACAGATCGAAACTGGACTTCTTGTATGAATTTGGGGACAAAAAACATTCAATACAAGGATAAATCGAATAGTGCCGGAATCAATAAACATTTTGTTCCACATGATATAGATAGTGGATCTTTGATTGCATATCTGGTTTCTGGTGAAGACGTTCATCCTAATGGTAAAATGGCCATTCAAAAACCATTGGCCCGAATCCTTCTTAAACCGCATGTCAATACATCTGATAAAAGTGATGTAGTGTATTCTTTGGGAAGGACATATGGTGTATCTGTATCATCATTTAAAGATTTTGTTTCCTCTTGGTTAAAAGAAAATACTAACAAAGATACGAAAGATAAATCATATTCTATGGTGAAAGGATTGTACAATGATGGTGATGACGCTGTCAATTTCAAAAAGGTTGAAAATTCAGACAATCAAGTCCGAGTTGCTTTAGAAAATGAATTAGGATATTCTAATACCGATGAAAAATATTGGCAATTCATAGAAACTAATATGGGTGATGGTTGGTATGGTGGTCGTAAAATTGAATTGTCTATAGCATTTCGCTTTAAATCGTCTGTAACCATTCCCCAATTTCGTGTTTCGCAGAATAGTACTATGCCTGCATTTCTTCAAAAGATGGTAAACACTATTCCGATTGAGGCATATCTTCACAACATTGAAACTTTCCCCGACACAAATTCCCTTGTGCTGGAATATCAATATACCGATCAATATTATGAAGAACCAAAATATCAAGATGAAGATTCGGAACTAGAAGAATTAGAATATACATTCAAATCTATCGGAGTGCGGAAATTGGATTACGGAAAAGCCCTCAAAGCGATGGAAGAAATTTTGGACAATTTCAATTTAGATGACACGAAAAAATCAGAAGAAGAAACCGCAAAAAAACTTTTCATAGACAATATAGAGAATAATAGAAGTGAGATTACGACCCAACTGAAATCATACTTTAGTCAGTGGAATGCTGTCAAAGAGGTATATCACACAATAATCGATTTATCTGCTAAAGAGAATTCATTATGTAAAATGTATGCGTATCTTTCTTCTGAGAAAGGGGAGGCAGACAGGAATTTGATAATAACTTTCGACGAAATGCGAAAGAAAATTGCGGCATTGTTGTGGCCAAAATATAACAGTGATAATTTCCACTTCTTTATACCACGAGAATATTTCACACCAGAACAACAGAAAATATTACAAACCGCAAGATTTGACCGAGAAATCAAACCACTCCAAAACTTAGTTCGTCCATTCCAAATTATGCGCAAAGATGGAGAAGAACACCTAAAGAATGTAGAAAACCTGAAAGCCACTTACGGGGCAGATGCATGGGGAACTCTTGTTGGTTATGTGTCAGATTTATCTTAAAACTCATATGAACTTCAAACAACATTTTTATAATCTAATTTCGGAACGTGCATATCATGGAACACCTCATACCATTGAAGGAACGTTTTCTTATGATAAGATTGGATCAGGTCATGGAGCGCAAGGTTTCGGATGGGGATTCTATTTTGCCGAAAATAAGAGTGTTGCCCAAGATTATGTTCCTTCCAGCTTTAAAGAGAAATACCAATACAAAGGTAAATCTGGTTTATGGTGGTATGAGCATTTTTCCAATACTAACGATTATGAAAAGGCATCGGTATGGGAATCAATACTTCTCCATAAGTCGAAACACCAAGTCATGCGGTCTTTAGATCCAGACGAAACTGAAACATTGAAATATGTGCAATCCTTGCCTGATAAACTCTTCGCACAACCTAAAGGACATCTCTACGAAGTTGAACTAAATGTTGAAGAAGATAAACTTCTCAATTGGAATATATTATTTTCCGAACAAACACCATTTGTCCAAAATCAATTGAAAAAATTCAAATCACAAATAGAATTGGGAATGAATTATATTTCAGGAGGATATGCGTTTGAAAATGTCACTGGCTCAAGAATTTATCACGGTCTGCAAGAATCATTCTCAATACCTAAAGCCAATGGCGGTTTGCAACATACCGAATACGACAAATACACAAAACCTAAAAATGCGTCCTTATTGCTTCGCTCTATTAATATCCAAGGAATAGTTTATGCTTCCTATGATGATCCCAATTTATTAAAAAAAGGATCGCGAAATATAGTCATATTCGATCCCAAAGATATCAAAATATTAAAATAAAACTATGGCGAAAATCTTACCAGATATAGGAATCGAAAAAAACGAAAAAACGTCCAAATACAAAGTCACTTATGTCGGTGTAAAAGTCTCCATGACCTTTGAAGAAGCTGGAAAATTCTGGCAAAAATTCAAGGGTTTATTCAAAAGAAAAAAATCATAAATATATTCATGGACAAACCAATGAAATTTGATCGCCTATTCAATCTAATCACAGAGGCGACTTTTAGAAAATCAAAATACCTAACTCACTTGGCAGATTTTCCCATGTTCTCGTTCTTCGTCCACAACAATATCCTAGAAGATCCTGATACCGTTTTCACCAAAGAAGTGTTCAACGAAATGATTCCCGAGTTGAAAAAATTAGCAGCAGATGTCAAAAAACAAATAGGCCAAATCGGCTTGCCTTCCATGCACGCTAATGTCGTTATCAATAGAGTCAATGATAATATCAATAGCAATACCGGTGAAACTGGCGTCGGTGGCTATGCTCACTATTCCCGAAAATATATAACAATCGATCTGGAAAATCTAACCAAATTCGATCAACATACTACAAATCTCCTCACTCATGAATGGGGACACCTTTGGATGTTTAATAATTCGAAACAATTCAAATCAGCAGTCAAAAATTATTATCAACAGATTCTTCAAAAGGCACTCACTACCCCAACCATAACAAATGATTGGAAAGAACCACCCTTTGTTGCCGATGCCACAAAAAGTTGGGCAAGAACATTTGATTACCTTCCCCTAAACGAATACATTAACATATTCCTTCTCAAAATAATATTCAAGAATAAAAAATTATTAACAACAGACATAATCGCCCAATTAACTATGACCGGTCAGCTTTGGCCATATCAAATGCAACTCGATGAAAAAGACAAATATAATGCTGATGTTCTTGCTGCAATAATTTCAAAAGAACAAAAACCCGAATCGAAAAAAATAATATTCGAAATCAATAAACTGTTGGCAGACATCTATCAGAAAATAGTTTGGGCACAATTCAATCAGAAAAATCTAACCACTGAAGAAAAAGAAATGATCAAAGATTGGTCACAAAAATATGTCTGGAAAGCCCTACAAGCATTTCAAAATAAACCTGCAACTCTTATCCTCGTTCTCAAAAATAAAAGAATATACGATGCCCTTTGGGTAAACAATAAAATTAAACCCGATAATGTTTCTCTTTCGAAAACCTTAACTGCCAAATGGTCAAAAAAACAAATATCAGAGATTAGCAATTTGGAAGGGAAAGATGCGGCACAATTGAAAAAATTGGTTTCAATGGTTGCTGCATGGCCAAACGTTTATGGAATGTCAAACGAAGATGAAATGTGGGCAACCGCTATGGAACAATTCACCAAACTCCCCCCAAATCATCGCTCGCAAATTATTCAATTAATTAATCAAAATAAATAATATCATGACCTTCGACAAACTATACACCCTCATCATCGAAAGTCTGGACTCCCGACTACCACAACTCCTCAAACAATTCCCAAACATCCCCAAAGAAATCATCCCCCAAATAGCCGATGCAGATCCTACAAAAAATAAAAAATATTTAACATGGATTCTTAAAAACTATTCTTCATTCCGCTTCCCAGAAGATAGTAATAAAATCCACACGGCCCTAACACGATTCGATACCCTCGCCAGAAAATCAACTTGGCAAGGCTCAAAAGATATCAACACATTCAAATCATTTCCAGACCTCATCAAAGCTTTAGAAAATAATACAGACATCACCAACCAACCTGTCGATACATCAACCCAAAAGAAAATCAAATTAAAAGAACAAAACAATTTTATTCTTTATAAAATAACGGATGCGGAAACAATGATATCTGTTGCCAAATATACTGAATGGTGCGTTAGAGAAAATCCATATGCCAGCGATTATCTCAAAAAAGGCCCATACTATTTCATCGCAGACAAACAACCCAACGAAACTATTCATAAAGACAAGAAAGGAAATGTAGTGAAATCGAAAGAAGAATCATTATATTCATATGACGTAGAAGGTATTGAAAAACCATATGTCCTAATCCATTTCGAAACAGGCCAAATAAAAGATGTCTATGATGCTGGCGTATCACACCAAATCGCAGAAGAAATTTATCCACTTATCCAAAACTCCTTCAAATATTTTAAATTCACCTACGACGAAGGTATTGGCGATTTTGAAGTCTTCTTAAATAATAAAAAGAATTCCGGCTCCTCAATCGCTCAAGGACAAGATAAAGAAATATTAGAGAAATATAACGGACCTAAAGCAGCATTTGATAAACTTTATAAGAGAAGCAAAGAAATGATAACTCCTTTGGAAAAACGCGAACTGAAAAAAGAAATATCCAAATCCTCACAACTGATCCTATCCTATCTCATTCGCATCCACAGCCTTCACACCAATAACCGTGACACTTTCATGGAACAAAAATTAATAGAACATAATTCAAAAGAACATATAACCAAATATGCTAAATATCTATGCGCTATTGTTGATGAGAATAATATTTTAAATTCTACTCTAACAGAATACCTATATCAACCGGATAATAAAGATTCTAATATACAAAAACTTCTTCGTCAACACAATTTTGATATCGAAGCATTTTGCAAACAACTCATTGAAAACACATCCGAATTCAATGATGCCCGACACTTTGTTCGTAATGCCAGCGAAAAAATAAAAATACCATTACAGAAATATTTCGAAATACCTGTCTAGTATTCATATCAATACTTCTCAGATAAAAATCTCTTGTTCTGCTCAAATTCCAATCCACTCTCATTCATTTGCCACATACAATGAAAAATAGTCTTAATGTCAACATGCCCCGATTCGCTAATCACAGAAACCAATTGATCCACTAACTTATCAGGCGAATCAAAATTCCACTTCATCAATGGATCATGACTCTCAACCCATTCTCTAAACGTCTTCCCATTCTCCGTCTTCGTCTCTCTAATAGTAGTCAAATTCATATCCCCAACTATACCCCATCCCCTCCCCAACTTTCAACAACATTCAAAAGAAATTTTAATTAATAAAATTTTTCGCATATGGGGCCGGAAAACTCGAAATTTATTATAAAATTTTTTTAAAAAATAAAATTTGAAAAAATAAAATAAAAAATAAAAAAGTTGAAAATAATGGCATTACAGCGTATTATTTTTTATTTTTCTGATTATGATGTACATAGTGTTTAGGCAAGTGTTGTATTGTTTGTAAAGTTCTTTCGCACCTTTACCTTTTTCATATTCAGCTTTTATCTCTTGTAATAATTCTGGTGTCAATTTTTGTTTGGTGATTTCTCCCTTTCGTATTGCATTCTTTCTCTCTTGTTCGCTCATATCAAATTTGTTTTCTTTTTGTGTTCCCAATATGATATTGCTTTCGCTGTTATCTAATCCGTTACCATTCAAATGCCTAGCAACCATGTTAGGTTCGAAATATTTTTCACCATATAATTGATATGCCAATAATCCATGATAGGTAATAGATCGCGCCCCCTTTTTTGTCTTAATTGACAACTGTCTATATTCCAATGGATGCTTTTTCACAGTCCCTTTTAATATCTTTCCTTTCGGTGTCACACATTCCCCATTCACTATTCTATATCCTTTGTTGTATGCTTCCACTATTAATGCTTGATTACTTGTCATACTACTATTTATATAATGCCACGACTTTTTTCTTCATATGTGAACAGAATTTCCGAGAAATTATAATAAAAAATAAAAAATAAAAAATTATAAATAATGGCATTTGCCGGGGGCGGGTTTCTTAGGGGTATTACCTATAAGCATAATTTCCACGACTTCTTAGTAATTTTTCCCAATTATCCTAAGCAATTGCCTAATGTTCTCTTAATTCAATTGATTAGGATGATTACCTAGCAGATCGCAGGCAATAGGAAACCCCGCTAGGCAATCCCATGATCACCTAGCGGGGAATCCCCTATGGTCCACTGTCGTTTCCCTATTCACCTAACCCAAAGTCTTAGCATAGCTCAAGCATATCACCTAAGCGAATGTCTTGAACGATATCGGAAGTTCGAGGCATCTCACTAGCGAGAATGGTGTGTTTCAGCATGGAAGCATCTACTTCCTTTCCGTTCATGTAGTAGGTAACTTGACGATTAGAACCGGGATAAATCCTCAATTGCAAATCATCATCCCGACCCGTGAGCAGATAGGGAAATTGAAGCCACTTCTTACCATTCAATCCCTGATTTGTGCTAGGCAAATCACCGTTTGCCCTTGCTTCTTTCACCACTTGCAGATTATCGTACGCGATACCTGCCCGAACGGTTACAACGGTTTTTTTGTAGATTGCCACATTTTCGAAACCCTTACGAGTTGAGCACTTGCGTTGCCATACTGCCCGAGAAAATTGACCGTGACGAGTGCGAAGGAAATCCACCATTTCCAACTGACGCTTTGAGATTCCAATGAATGCTTTTTCAGCCATAAAAAAAGAAAATTAAGAGTTTATGAATAAAAGGGGGATTTAGTCACCTCATCCCCCTAGTTTTTTGTTTGATTGGTTAGGCAGTAACCAATTCGGTTTCTTCTGTCACCACTTCCACCAAGATTTCAGGCGTTTCCGTTGTCGCCTCGCTTTGGCCATTTCCTGCCATTCTAGGCAAGGCTAGCGGGGTGGCCGCTCCCGACATACTGCCAATGGCATTGGATGCGCCACGGAAGGCATTGAAACCGTCAATTGCGGGAATGTCGTTTTTCGCCTCATATGCCGCAGCAAGGGTTTTACCAATGTTCAACATTTTGAAGATTTGATCTTCTGAAACAAGGTTGCCAAACTCATCTTGGAAAGTTTGCAGGAATTCCGCTTTCTTGCTCGCTGCATTGCCATAATCGGCGGAAACCGCTTTGGCCCAAAGACTGACCTTTTTTCCGCTTCCGTCGCCCGTGGTGTAAAACTCAGTGACACCGTTCAAAAGATCATAGAACGAACGACCATGATTTCCCTTGCCAGCTTTGAACAGGTAAGTGATTCCACCCGCTTGGTTGTAGATTTGCGTTGAAATCTCCTTTTTGCCTTCAGCGAGGAAACCGATGGCGAGATAAAACGCATCCATTTGCGCAAGTGCGAAATTGCCCATTTGTTCAGTCAATTTGACGAACTTCTGCGAATCGGAATAAATCGAATCGATCAATTGTGGAAGGTGTTGGAAATCCAGCACACCTTTCGCATTGTGGAAAAAGGTATGATTGATCCCTTTCTTCTCGCCACGCAATGCCATTTGCAAAGTGTTATTGCACACCACGCGAGTCAAAGAGCCGAACAGCCTCACTCCCATGGTTTTATCATGGGAGCCAGTCACGATAATGAACAATTTTGTGACATCACCGTTGTTGGTATTGAACTCTTCAGTGCCTTTGATGGCGAAGGCATAGGAAACCTTTTTACCGTTGTCCATCGTCAGGCAGTAGGAAAGGGAAACGGGAATCCCTGCCTTTTCAAACGCTTCCATCGCTTTTTCGAAGATCATCCGATTGCTGATAACGTGGTATTCAGGTGATGAGGTAGCAATGATCAATTTCTTCATCGTTCCATCCTCTTGCGGAATAGTGCCGATGATGACATCTGAGCAATTGGAGCCGCTCAAAACGTATTGGTCAGAATTGCTATTGAGCAGAGTCAGAAGCTTTTCCTTTGTGACATCGTAAGCAACTCCCGGAATCTGGGCAGAGGTGAGGATTTCGCCATCAACTGGCGTTTCGAGTCCATGCCAAGAAACTGGAGTATTGGCGGGACGATAAGCGGAATCATTTTCAAGAATGAGGTGAGCCATAGGATTGATTTCTTTTTGTTTGGATTTGTTAGGATTTGACTCTCGATTGATTCCAGACTTGTCACTGGCGAATAATTCACTGGAATTATTCGGTTCGATTAAATCTCGATTCCACCTCTCTATTGAGCGAATCACTGCGTATTTGAATCCAACCTAGCAGGCAAAGGGGAGAGGAGCCGATTTCCTCCGTTACGACTCTTAGCGGTTCGCTGCCGCCGTTCTGACATCCACATACTACGCTATTCCCGACCCATCGCAAATCATTTCGATTCATTTTCGAATGTTTTTTTTCCCTCTTCTATTACATCCCTCCTTTTTCCCTCCATTTTTGTCAGGTGAAAACCCATCTAATCCATTCATTCCCAACGAATTCAAATTTTGCCAATTTTTCTCAGGAATGGCCAGAAATTGCATCATTTTAATGAGCTGGAAAGGAGCAGAAATCTTTTAGAATCCAGATTTTAAAATTACCATAATGTAGTTGGCAGATCGGGAGGCATGGTGTATTCTTACTTTCTCAGAATTGCGACATGATTCGCAAACATGAGAAAACCCTATTCTCTATCAATCCAATAGACATTGAAAGTCTATGTAATCGATAGGGAATAGGGGGAATCCTAGGGAGTTTCCCTACGAGGCTAGGGAATATCCTTATAGTGGCTAAGGATTGGCTGGATCGAGGTATTCACTCGGTTCCGGTTCATCATCCGCATCCATATCAACCGGTTCCGATTGTTCCGGTTCCTTTACATTAGGGAAATAGATAATTGTTCCTCTTCCCATTGAATCCGAACAAATCCGAGATTTCAAAGAATTGAGCAGAATATCTTGTTCGTTATCCAGAAGGTATTCTGTCAATTCCATTAGAAATTTGTATTCATTGGTATCCTCATAAAATGAGAATCCAATACATTTATTACCACACATTCCCCTTCCTGAATAATTCAATCGAATCTCAACATTGTAATCATTGCAAAGATCAGTCAACAATTCAAGCTGTTCACAGGTAAGGCGTGTTTTCATATGACTTCTATTCTACTACATTCTATTCACTTTGCAAGCACTTCGCTTCAACACACGAAAAAAAAACCGAAAAAAAAAACCGGATCAGAGGAAAAAAACCGAAAAAAAAACCGGATTGGAAAGAAAAAAATCAAAGGATTGTATTAGATTCTTTGATTTGGCGAATCTTAGCTGCCAGTTCGCCAGCATTGGTTCGTCCTAATCCACCTTGTCCATCAGTCGAATAATATTCAAGATAAACCATAGAATTTTCTAACAATTCCAAAAGCTTTCGAGCATCAACAGCATTCACCATCGAGTGATAACCATCATCCATTGCTCGCGATTTTTGTTCGCCAAGCCTGTCATCCACTGGCCAACAACAATTTCCATGCACTTCGTAAAGATCTATTTTCATATTCGTATTGTTTTGTTTTGTTTTGATTAATCTGCCAAATAAATTGATTCTTCTAACAGTTCATCCGCTTTCTTCTTTGCCCATGCATGAATCTTCTTTTCATCCATTCCAAACCTCGCCGCTTGTGCCAGAAAGAATGCATAAACAGTTTTATCCGATTTGAATTCTACCAATCCATAAGATCCCAACACATTCCTGAAATTCTTATCGTAGTAGTTCATCAATTCTTGCGTTGTCATACCAACACTCTACACGATCTATTCACTATTGTCAACAGGATGACAAAGAAAAAAACGATTTTGGTCCAGTGAAAAGTGATTTAATTTGTTGATTTTCAACGATTGCAATTTTTCTTCATATGATGGTAAATGGTGGGAATGTTGAAAAAATTTCGACGGGGGAGGCTGATCTTATGAAACATTAACAATTCAGCCCTTTTGACTAAATATTATATATGCAATGTAATCTATGTAAAAAGGAAAAGAATGTTGAATGTTTTAGACCATCAAAGACATCTAGTAGGGGTGTGAATATTACTTGCAGGACATGCCAGTCCAAACAATGTAAAGAATTGGTAAAACAAAAAAACGCATTTTTTAAAGAATATTATGAATCTATTATTAAGATTGATACTATTGTATGCGCTCACTGCAAGGCGGTTAAAGTGCGACAAGATTTCCCTAAATACAATCCTAATTGTCGTGAATGTATGAGAACCGATTTAAATGCTAGCGTGTATTCGATTACTGACGATGAAAAGAACTTGAGGAATCGATTTAAAAAAGATTACATGCAATATGTTAAAGATAAAAAACAAGAGGCATTAAAATTGTTCAATCAAAACAAACCGATCAAGGATTGTCATAAAACAGATCAATGGAAATTGGCAAATAGAATTAGATTTAATCTTCGGATGATTTTGAAGGGGGTGGTTGAACCTAATAAGGTCATAAACCATATAGGGTGCTCTTATGAAGAGTTGAAAATGCACCTAGAACAACAATGGAAAGAAGGTATGACATGGGAGAACTATGGAAAACATGGGTGGCATATAGACCATAAACGTCCTTGTGCCTCATTCGAATTAAGCGATGAGAAACAATTGGCCATTTGTTCACACTATTCTAATCTTCAGCCATTATGGGCACATGAGAACTGGTCAAAGGGTGGTAGAACGATAATTGACTAATATTTTGAAAGAGGAATGAATGTGATTAGTTTTGGAATGGTATTAATGAACCAAGGGCGGGAAGAGACGCTAGTGACAGCTTTACAAAAGTGGATTGATTTGGAATTGATTGTTTTTCCATTCCAACCGATTACGTATTTTGCCCATGGTTTAATTCTTTTGTTGGAATATTTATGAATGGCATAATCTTGTTGAAGAGATTTACCTGAGACAATTTTGTATTGGTTCGACATAAGGATTGTTTTAATGGAGCCACAATCTGATTGCCATGTAGATTGTCCAAGTGATGGAGATTGGAATGAGCCACAATAGGCGGAAGATTGCGCCGAAGTTGAACATGACGCTACTATGATCGGGTCTAAACATGATGCACAGGAAGATAATGGTAATGATGATTGGAATGCTTAAAGCTGAGATGGTGATAGTCATGATTAATATCTTTTTCTGGGATTTTCTACTTCTGTTTCTTTGCCGAATTCGGTTTTGAAGTATTTTTTGTTTAGGAGTTGGTAATTAACGTCTAGTGAATTAGAGCTTATGGCATAGACGGCTTTGAGGATTTTTTCGAAATCGGATAATTTGGCCCATTCTCCGCAATGTCTTTGCATTTCTGAATGGACAGAAAATGTGATTGATTGGGTTCCGCGAGTTACGACCAGACCGTATTTTTCGATATATTCTTTATATTCGCGAGGATAGGTAAATTCTACAGACCATTTATTGACATCGATTTGTAATTGATCCCATTTAGTTTCGGGGATGACATATTTGAAAACGTACCAAATCGTATAGATTCCGTGTCCTTGTTGTTCATTCTCATAAGGTTGGAGAAAGGCTTTCAAGTCGTTATTGAACGGATAGGTCATGATTGATTGTGTGGATTACAAAAGTTGAGTAGGAATAGTGACTGCCCAATCAAGGAGAGGGTCATTAGATAGGGTTGCGACGATTGGTTCGTCTAGGTCGCACCAATGAGCACGAAGAGCGATGAATCGGCGTTTCAGGCTAGAGGTTGCATAAGGCATGGGTTGAATATATCAGTTAATCAGTACCTTGCAAGAGAGAATCAAAGATTTATCTTTATCTTTTATTGTGATAGCGGGCAATCTCATCAAAGACATCTGATTCCAATTTTGTTTTTTGCTCACAAATTTTGGAATGTATTTTTCTCCATGCTTCGTGGGAGATTTCGTTTGATCTATCGCATTGGTCCACGGCACAGAGCATTTCAAAGAAGTTGTCTGATATTTCTTTTGAAATTTGTGTTTTGAGACGATTGGAGATTTTCATGAATCTTTTTCAATTAATCTTTTGATATGAAGTCCGAGCAGGCAAGTAATGGGTTGTTTGTTTATGTGATCGATGAAATAATCAGCGAAATACAACCATTTTTCTTTTGGGAGTGAGAATTCGTCTTGTATTATTTTGAAAGTTTTATCTACGGCATCATAGTCTAAGACGGTTAGGTAGGAATCGCAATGGCAAGGAGTGTTTCGAATTCCGTTCAAAAAGCAATGACCATTGCTGAATAGATCGAGAAGCAATAAAGGATAATCACCACCAAAATCAGACAATTCTGGTTTTAAGACCCAAAAAGGATGACCGTAAGGATAATTTGTTAATTCTTTGGCCATGGTAGATCTGGATTGGTTCGGAATGATGGTAATTTATCAATCCAATGTTCACCGAAGTTTGTCTTTTTTGTTGGACGTTCGTTAGAGGTGATGATTGGGGTTGATATGTCTTGGATCTTCAGAAGGTTGAGAAGGTGTTGTTCAGCCTCATCGAATGAGGTACAGCGGTATTCTAAGCCGAGGAAGGAAGGGGCGAAAGTGGCAGGACGAAAGACGGCAACGTTTTCCTCTTGTTTTGAATGAGCAATACCATCAATGTTTCGACCATCCAAATAATAGAATGTCATCCATTCATAAGGGGAGAATTTTATTAATTCAAACATTTTAGGCATGGAGAATTCTATTAACGATCATTTGTGCTAAACCTATTGCTCTTTCTTCTGTGGCAACGTGACCGATTCCGTCATGATTCCATTTACCATTAAAAGGGTTGCAATCGTGTTTCTTTTTTGCTTTTTCTGGATCTTCAAATTTTCCGAATACGCCGATATAATTTAAAGGTTTGATATTGTGTTCTTTATCCCCAATTTGGGGTTGAGGATGGAATGTGTAAGGTCCGACGCTTGTTTCGATTCGGTATTCCGGTGTTTCTTCGTGCCAGCTAAGATTTCCAATTGGTTCGATTCCTGCATTTTGGAGAGCATCTTTGAATGCTTTTTCGAATGCTTTTACAACTGAATTTTTATTGCGTCTCATGGGATCACATTACTTGATTTATCAACTGAGTCAATGAGTTGTTTGATTTGTCTTAGAGTGGCAAGAGGTAAGTTTTTACCATTCTTGCCATAATGGAACGAATGACTGATTTCATCACAAATGTTTTGTGTTTCGGTTTCGTCCAGCCATTCTTGTTCGGTGAGATAGAGATGGCTATTTTTGCTAAATTGCGTTTTTTCTTGCCAAGTATCCAGATGATAATCTATATTTCTAGGATATTTTTCTTCTGTTTTAGTTGTGAAGTATTTTCTGCCGACGCTGGTAACGATTACGGGCGTGAGCACTTGGGGAACATTTCTGGCCGCATTGCCGACATTGAGACAGAACAGTTTTTGACCAACTGTTGGTTTAGGATAATTTTTCATGATTCAATGGTTAATGGCTAGGCAGAAAAGCAGACTGATCAACAAAAAGACCAAATGGACAGTTATGTAGATAAAAGCTTTCATTTGTTTATTTCTCCTCCATTTTGTTTGATAAAGTATTCATGGGCAAAATCTGCCGATTGTTTATTTCCGCTATAATCGGCATCACCTATTTGATCACCATTTGCGTCTAGTACTTGGATGACCGTTGAGCGTGATTTTCGATCATACCAACGTTCGATCATATTTCCGTTTTGGCAAATGGTTTTTCTTTTCATTCCTTTAATCGACTGTTAATCGAATGAATTGTTGTCTTGTGAAATATGAGAGTTCATAGGGGAAGAATTGATCGGGTTGGATTGCCCCATTCTTTTTTAATAATTGTTCATATTCCTCTAATGCCAAATCGACACAAAGATCATATGATGATTTGTGGGCAGGGGGATGAACTTTCAACAATTCTTCCAATTCATCGTCAGATATGAAATTGATGTTAATTTCTTCCAATCCGAAATATTCCAACACATCAAAAGCGGTTTTGTTGTCGATTTCGTCTGTGGCAACGCAAACCTGAGTGTTACCAAACACAACCTTTTCCGATTCGATTTCGTATAGTTTAAATCCACATTCATGGATTAATTGAAGAACAACATCTGAGAAGAACCATGCTCGACACTGTTCTTTGTTGGCGAATCCAAAGACGAATCTTTCTGGCAAACATCTAAATTCGATGTCAATTCCACGATTTAAAAGATTGGCAACAAGAAGAGAATCCTTTGTAGGCGTGGGATGACGAATTTCATCTTGGGCAAATTTATACTTCAAGATCTCTTGCAAATCTTGTGTTTTTTCGCCATATGAGGTGTAAACGCCTTTGCCAGTTTTGGGATGTTCTAAGCGAATGATGGTTGCCATATAAACCCATTCTAAGCGAGGACATCATCTTTATATGAACCATCGGGATCATAGTAATCGAACCAAGGAACGATATTTTTAAATGCTCCCGAAATTTTCTTTCCAAGGATCAAATTGTATTTTTCTTCCCAAGTTTTTTGCGAATCGATGATTTGTTTGGCTTTCAGAAGAATTTCTCTGAGTTCAGAATTTGGGTCATCATTCATGATTTGTTATTCTGTTACGATAATTTAAGAATCCAACCAAACAAAATCTTCCGCATTGCAAATGATTGGTTCAGCAGGCAAAGTGAAATCATCGTCTCGTCCAATGATACGAAACACAAATTCTTTGTTTTCTTCATCGAATTGATATGCACCTTGCACACGAATACCGATTCCGTTTGTCCATTCTGCCGTTCTGACAATTGCTTTCTTCATATCGAATATTACGGCATTTTATCCACTAAGTCAACAGGAATCAAATCAACTAAATGAAATCTTTTGCTGGCACATTCATTTCGATTAGAATGTTTTCCATACCTTTTGCGAAGTAATTGAGATATAGATCATCTGAAACACGAGTGGCAGCACGAGCCACACTATATGCAAGATTAGAAGAAGCCACCTCATATGCACAGTGAAGACTGGTAGCATAATACGCAGCATCAGCCGCATCGGCGGCAGTATGAAACGCATCGACACAAGAACAAACGCCTGCATTGTTGGCTACAACACGAGCAGTATCGATTGCGGTTTCGAATGATTTCGAATTTGTCAACGCATCTTTCCATCCATCGGTAAACCATTCATAATTTTCATTTGAAAGAAAATACGGAAGAAAATCTGTGCAAGTAAACATTGCAAGTTTTTCTAAAAATAACTTTTCATCAAAGTTTTCTTTTGTTCCCAATTGAAGAATTGCTAGATTTCGCAATCCTTTTGCCCTTGCTTCCTTAGAACTCCATATTGCGTCATTCAAATCAATTTTGATTGCTCTCAAAAATTTGTTTACACATTTGGGATCATCACCATGATTTAATCCAAGCGAATAACAAATAGCCGCTTCCACACACATTTCGCCGGGAATAGGAATTCCAAGCCCACACGATAACCCGAATGATAGGATTTTGTCGATTTTTTCAACTAACTCTTTTGTGATTTCAACGTCCATGATAAGGAATTCTAAGCGATTTATGGTCTAAGTCAACCAGATTATGATGCATTCACACTGCTCCGTAGCCGCGTGGTTTTCTGGTAATCGGAAGATTCAATCGTCGATCTGCAACGGCATCACAAAGCGCATTGATCTTCTTTCCACCATAACGGGTATTCCAACCTTTCACAGCATTTTGACGAACTGGAATATCTCTGCAAGAATCCAGTCTGGCCAATGCTAGAGCACATTCACGAATAACATAAAATTTATCCTGATTCCACATTTTTTTATCATGGCGGATTTTGTTGGTGATACGCCAATCAATCGCATTAAAAACTTGTGCAATCACAATTTCCATGCAGGCGATTTCAAATTCACCAATGCTTTTAAATTTAGGATCATTCATTCTGACGTAATCATACGAATTGTGTCCGATGTAATGCCCGGTTTCCATATTGATGACCGAGTGAAGCACAAAAACGGTGCCTTCATCTAGAATATCGGCAATTTGCCAATCAAAACAAATATAATCGTCACTGCTTCCGATTGCAGCACGATAACCATACGGATCGGTTTCAACATGCTTCAAATGACCGTTGATATCTGTTTCTAAAGGTTTCATAAAGAAAGAAATTATTTGTTGAAAATGGCGGATTCGATAAGTGGCTCATGCCATTCACCAGTTTTTGCTTCACCATCAAAAATAGACAATCCAATTTTCATTGGCGATTTCATGAATTGTTCAAGCACACCAGCTTTCATTCTGTCAGAAAATGCAACAAAGGTCAACGGGTTTTCTTGCATCCATTGATTGATCTGTTCTTCTGTTTTGCCTTCGAATGTTTCGAGCCGTTGGCCATTGTAAAGGGAACCAACTGAACCACCACCAACAATTTGTACTTTGATTTTCATGATGTGCTACTCTACGCGATTTATTTATTAAGTCAAGCGGGGGATAGTGGCAATATGAGCGCATTTTCGATAATGACACAACTTGAATTATTCTCATTTCCGATAATACTCGAATGTAATTCACTCATATTGCCACCAAAATTTTGATTGTGGAAAAGTGATGGGAATTGGTTACGGATTTTTTTTCTTCCTTTTCTGCGATTAAATTGGAGACGCATCACTTTTTCCTAATTCGTTTAAAATGGTCCTCGTGGCAAGATTTGAACTTGCGATATCCGATTTATGAAATCGGCGCTTTGGACCCAACTAAGCTACACGAGGATTATAAAAGATCAAGTTTAAATCAAACTTAGAGAATTTATTCTCTTTTAACTTCCTCACTCTACATCACTTGTTCCTCTTTGTCAAGTGATTCATAATTTTTTATTTACAAATGTCAGCTTTTCCAATTAAAAAGGAGTCGAACCTTTTTTCACTTCATACACAATCTATCCTAGGGTCTTGTGTATCCGTCGCGGTAGGTTCACCGTCCCTACAGTTAACAGAAAAGCTGACATTTGTAAATTCAGAATTGACAAGTGATAGACAGGATTTCGACCTGTAATTTATTTCGATCCTATTTTTCGACACACAATTTCATCGCTTCTACGCTCTTTCGAACTCCACTCCATTGTTGTTTCGTAACGATTATTAAATTTTCGTTCTTAGGGTGCGTCTAGTATTATTCCGCCACTATCACTTGCCAATTCTGAATTTTCTATTTTTGAATTTGGGACGAGATAAGCAATTATCATTTCCAATCTCCACCCCGTCTATCCATTAAGATAGCGGGTCATTCCTCTGATAGTCCCACCGTGCTTTCTGCCGATCTTAAAGGTTTTGACGCCTCTCCCGGTTAGGTTGCTCTCAATTCTAAATCTAAAACGGATTTCTTTAGAAATAGTAAGTTATCCAAGATTACTTGCGCTTCATATGTCAGATACCTCCAGTGTTCAGTTTGTGTTGTGACTTATATTATACTCGTTCTTCGAACCTTTGCAAGAAGAAAAAGAGTTTTTTGATCACTTCACAACCCTAGACCAAATCGCATAAGATGGGAAACATGCCCTAAATTCTTGTTCGGTGATATCGTGAACACAGACCGGACGAACGGAATCCGCTACGCGATAGCCAATGGCAAGATCAATCAAAACAATGTGACCCATAGCAGAGCAGCAAAGAACACATTCTTGTCCATCAATCAAAAATCTGTCACCCAATTTCACAGGTTTCCAAACTTCTGTTAAAAGTTTCAGTTCCTTGGCTTTTTCGATATTCAAGTCGTATTCGGTTCCGTCGATAATTACTTTCATATTTTTATTTGGTTTTCTTTAATGGTGTTAAGTCAATCGTTTGGCGAATTGTTCACCATGGCAGCACTCGTCAAACTCTTCTTGTGTGATCTTATTTATTTTTTTCACAGGAACAGAATCACCCCAACGACAACCGTTTTGATAATCGATCAACAAAATATGACCTTGTTTTGGTGAACAAAGAACATATGCTCTTTTCGAAATTTCGAATTTGTCACCCAATTTTACAGGTTTCCAATCTTCCGTCAAAACTTTAAGTTCCTTGGCTTTCTCGACATTCAAGTTGAATGTTTTTCCCTCAATGATTACTTTCATAATTTATTCTGTTACTTTTGACCATTTATAACCACTACCAACTAACGCTAAAAATTCCTCTTTTGTTGGTTTGGCAGGAGAAACCGCTTTCACGAGATCATTCCATCGAATGCCACGAATAATGTCAATGAGACAAATATGTCCAGCCATTGGGCAACATAGAACATAAACATCTTCTGCACTACCCATTTTAAATCTGTCTCCCAATTTTACGGGTTTCCAGACTTCCACCAAAAGATTTTGTTCCTTTGCTTTTGCCAAATCGATTGTATATTCGACGCCGTCATAAACTACATTTAGATTCATAGAAGATATTCTAAGCTATTGAGGTTGATTTGTCAATTGAAACTTTCCGATAAAGAACACAACACAAAAACGAATAAGATCCGCAAAAATGCGAATGCGAAAAATGCCACCATTATCAGCAGCATGAAAAGAAGAATACAACCGATAATTGTCAGAATTGTGCTCATTTAATTTAGTTTGTTTAGATTTGGTTTCATATTAGTCTTTGTGACCGAGTTCAAGCCGTTGAATTTTGTTTTTGAGGTCGTACTGCATACAGACATCGTAATCGTGTGAAAGTGACGTAGCGATGATCTGAATGCCGTTAAACACGAATCTAGCAGCAACAGTTTGGTTGTTGTATCGAACGGATGAGAACGTTTTGGCATAGTCGATAGCATCTCTAGCGACTTGATAAAACATCTTTCCACCTTCTGGTTCGTAATCGATTTCAATCATAATGTGATTCTATTCTCCAGCCAAACAAAAAGCAAACGCAATTAAAAAGAAACATACAACCAAACCGGTAATTAAAATGCTAAATGTCATCTGTTTAATCGTTTTTGTTGTGTTTGTTAATCAAATCTTGTCCAGTTGCCCATCGGAAAAATCCCAAATCTTCAAAAAAGATAATCCAAATCAAAACCACGCAACCAATCAATCCCATAGCTGTATTAAGAATAGGGATGAATATCAATGCAGCAGGCATTTGTTGATGTGGCCCCTTTATCCGAATAAACATGCGATTGACCATGATCACACAAAATACACTGGCCAAATACAACAATACTAAAAATGTCATTCCGCTCATTTTATTGTTTTTCTTTGATTCGAAGATGAGCAACAGGAATGCCCAATTTATCCGCAATTTCTTGAAGGGTCATCACAATTTCAGGTTTTGGGCGACGATCTTGAATAAGACCATAGGAATTTTCGAAATAGATTCGTTCGTTCTTTTCATTGTATTCACTCTTTGTCCAAAAATTTGTGTTATCGGTATAAAACACGATATTGTTGCGTTCATCGCGTTCATATCGCGTTCATAACGAACCCATTCCCCATCAGAAAATTCTTGATAGATGACATGACCGTCATTATTTTTGATGTCGAATGATTTACCCGGCGCAACGGTTATTCCAAGGAATTGACAGATTGTTTGATTTTCTTTCATAAGAGTGTTGTTTGTGTTTAGCTGTGCACTATACATGCTTTCTGGTTGTTGACCACCTATTTGAATTGGTGAAATAGAGAAACCAAATTTCTCTGAAGATGATGACCAGAAAAACGATATTGAAGATTGGCATACAAGATAGAAACATTGGAATTGTTTCACATCTTTCGGAATGTATATTGTTGAAATGGGTCAAAATGAGGCCAATCAAACAGGGAAGGACAACTAAGACAAATATAGTAAAAAGTGTGATCATGATTCGAACGATATCATAAAAAGAAGGTTTTAACAATGAATCCGGTCAAAAGAACCATAAACATTCTAAATCCTTGCATAAAAATTCGAACAGCCAGCAATTTATTATCATTCCCTGTTTCGATATCATCGGCTGAAATCAGCACAGGAACCAAGAATCCCCCAACAACCAAATACCAATAGCTTGGGGAACTGTGATGGCAAAGATGCCAAATGTTGGCACAATAAACCATGCCCAAAGCTTCATAACGGTAAATCCTGACATTACCGTTGTTACAATTGACGAAAGTGTTAAAATAATATATTTCATTGTTTTTTTGTTTTCTGTTTACAGTGTGCTAAATCGATTTCCTTGTTCTTTCATGACATCTGCGATTTCTTCCGATGTCATAGGTCGATAACCTATTTCATCTTCATTTAAAGCTTTGCACAATGCTTCGACATTATCATATGCCACACACATACCATCTGACATCGCAATTGATAGCGTTTTGTATGGTGAATTAGCATCCACAAACATGTAACCGATTTTATAAACTTGTGTGATCGAAATTGATCTGGATTTCCTGACGATCATTTGACCCGCTGAAGTGAAATCCTTCGGTTCGAAAAAATGTTTGATAATCATATTTGATTGTTTTGTTGATGATTAAGGGATTATTTTGAAGAGTTCCCAATCCTCTTCGGTGGCACCGAAGCTATCTTCTGGAGTTTTGAAAATCAACCCAATATTCGAATCAGGGGATTCGATGAGAACAAGAGGTTTTTCAGTAAATTCCATGTAGTTGCCATGTGTGCCCGGTTTTCTTTTCCCCGCACCTAACCAAACATAATTTGGCCAATCTTCACGAGTATATTTTTTACCAACTTGAATATCGTCAGATGTCATATCGCATTATACACTAGAATGGAAGCGATGCAAGTAAAACCGATGTTTTTGATGTTGTTTGTTTGGAAAATGGTGGCCGGGTTAACTCGGCATTATCAGAATAAAACAAATTGAAAATCGCATTCAATATTCAGCCTTTCGAGCCAGCATTACTACCTATGCTATTGTTTTATTTTTATCTTCATCCGCCGACCATTTATTAGAAAGTAATATACTCGCATCACTAGCAGAGTCAAGGCGATTAAATCATCATTTTTGTAGCTTTATATCAACTTTTCTCTTAAATATGAAGATGAATGATTTTTCTATAGAGAATTTTTTAAACAATGTCCACTTTATCACATCTAGCAGATTGAAGAAAAAGCTTTTCGCCCACAATCTTAAAGAGGAAATATGTGAATCGTGTAAACACACTGAATGGATGGGTCGTAAAATCAGTCTTGAATTACATCATATCGACGGCAATCCAAAAAACAACAATCTATCAAACTTGATGATCTTATGCCCCAATTGTCACGCTTTGACAGAACATTATAGAGGATCAAACCAAAAACGAAAAAGAGATCCAAAGACCCTAAAAACCGACGAAGAATACATAACTGCTATAAAAGACTCGTCATCTATTCGTCAAGCTCTGCTAAAGCTAGGGCTTTCTCCTTTTGGTTCAAATTATACAAGAGTGCAAAATATATGCGAACAATACGGAATTTGTTTTCGCCCAATGAATGCCGAAGAAAGAGAAATGTTACGATCAAAGAAAAGCAGAATAATGTCAAAGATTAGAAGTGCAAATAAAACAGCCAATATACCGTTTACACCAAGAATAGAAAAAGATCAATTATTACAATTGTTGTGGTCTAAATCAACATTGGAAATAGGAAGAATGTATGGGGTTTCTGGCAATGCCGTCAAAAAATGGGCAAAATATCACAAACTACCGTCTCCTCCTACTGGTTATTGGTCAAAATTCAACCACAATCATAAAGAACAATGTGATAAAATCAAACAAGATCTTTTCAAGCAATTCGACCTCGTTTGAAAATGGTAGTTGAGGGGGAAATCGAATCCCCATACCCCGCAAGGGGGAGTACAGAACATTTTAAGTATTCTGGCGATACCAGTTAGCCTACTCAACCATTTTCTATTCAAAGCTTACCACTATAGCTTTCCAACCACAGTCCAACCTTTATAAGACTTACCAACTTCGATTTTCATAGTTTGAATCCTTTTGAATTGTTGTGTTTTAGCTGATCGCATTCTTTGAAACACGCATCACTTCCCAATTACGAGTATCCAACCACAAATCCAATTTCTTTTTGTTCCGTGATGACCATCAGACCATATGTACATTTGCTAAGTTTCATGATTTTATGCTATTTGAAATAAATTAGGTTCCCTTATTCTTTTGGTTATTCGGGTGTTCCACTTCTGGAACGGGGATTTCTCCCAAATTGTTTTGATCCTTTTTTTACTACCAACAATACACAACTAAGAAGAACTTCAACTACATCAATAAAGAAACAAATGATTTGATAGGCACAATATGCGGCGATTACCAATAATCCAACCAAGCCCAAACCAAGAATTATCATGGCATATGTCGTGAGATCTAATAGTTGTAAATCAGTCATTATCTTGAAACATCCTCCAAATATGAGATAGAACAGTTGAAATGATCGGGATGACACCGAACCAAATTTCCAATTGCATCATCAATCGATTGGCCACATGCCCAAATCGACGATTTATCTTTCAACTGAGCATGAAATTTGGGATGTTCTTTTCCTTCACTGTCCCGCCAATTATCCGCCGATCTTTTACAAACTTCGATATCAAGTGGTGTCTTCATGGAGGTGCGATTGAAAATTGGGTGCTCTTATTCTTTGGTTATTCGAGTGATCCACTTCTGGACCGGTTTCCTTTCGGATAACATTGTTAATTTAACACCTTTGAAACCTTTTGCAAGCGATTTCCGCTTATGACATGAGATATTTGTGTGACTTACCACTATATTTGCGCAACAAAACACACAACTCCGCACCAGTCTTCACAGACTCATCTCTCCAATAGAGATCATTATGCATTTCAACAAAAACCTTCGATTTGAAAACGACATTTCCCGTTTTTGGATCAACCACATTCGCATCATCAACATTGCCCCTGAATGCGACCTTTCCGCTGTATCCAAAATTGTGCCACAATGTCAAAGCAATCAAACATTCGTCCGCACTATTCAGATCGATTTCCATTTTTTTGTTACGGAATGCAAACTTATAAATGTCTTTGAATGTGGCGAAGATTTTTGGTGATGGTGTTGTCATAATGCGCGTGAGTCTAACTTATTTTGTCAGTTTTGTCAATAGCCGAAGTGGGTATATTCAAAACTCTTTTTCCTATCGTTTTTATTATTTCGATTTTATTTTATTTCTTAATAGAAATTTCGATGAATTATCTATTAAGATTCTTCTGTTTTTGTTACAGGGATTTTTGAACAAACTCTTTCAGGAAGTTTTTCAAACGAACAAAGAATTTCATCCGCTTTATCGAATGGTAAAGTGATCAAATAGTTGGCGAAATGATGTTCCAACCGTCCCAAATAATAGATAATTCCCGATTCTGATTGCAACAGTTGCGAGAATACCGCATCCATTCTTTTATTGATTTGAACTTTGTTCAATCTTGGTTGTGGTAGTGTATCGTCCATAACTTTAAAGCGTTTCGTTTTCAGGAGTATCATCCATCATTTTCTGAATCCTTGCAATTTCTTCAGGATTGTGTGGAGTTCCACCAGAGTTATGATCGATGTAAACTTTCAACAACTCTTTCTTAGATGCAAGGCAAAGCATGTGGAAGGTAAACTTGCCATCTGACATTCGAACCCTATCGGTGAATTCTGAATAATATGAACCAAAGATTGGGATTTTATTATCCAGAAATGCTAATGCGGCAGTGATTCTTTGCAATCCATCCAAAATTTGCCATGTAGAACAGTTGAAGAAAATATCTCGTCCTGTTGTTCCATTTTTCAGGAAATATTCCATGAATACAATCTGTTGTGCTTCATTCCAAACGTGTCCACGCTGCCATTCTGGATTCAGAATAAGTTCTTCTTCTCGTGTGCTCCACAATTCCAATGTGGATTTCAAGTGATCAATCGTTACTGTGATCGAATAGTATGCTTGGGGAAATTTGGGAATGTCTTGAAATCTTGTAATCTTTTTTATTTAGTTTTTACTCCTGTTTTATTGAGTCGGATATATTTGATGACTGGACGTTTATTCCAGATATGGGCATTGATATCATTGCCTCTGCTCACCGTATCCCATACTTTATAATCATGAACAATTTGAATATGATCTTTAGTCATGACCATATAAATGTAGTTCGGATTTAGAACAGTGCAAACTAAATCCAACAAGCGCATTCGTTTTGTTGGTGTTTCGACTTTGTTTTTACCAATGAATGGCCGGACAAAGTGAATAGCTTCCTCAAAGAATGTGATCGATCTGTCTTCTCTCCAATTAGAAAGAACAATGTAATCGTTTAAATTTGGTGGATGTTTCTGCCGATATTTGATTATCTTTCGTTCAATATCAAACGAGTTTTCCCCCAAAACAGTACCGATAGCTACTGCTCCGCATGAAGCATAACGATCTGTGTTGTGAAATTTGAACTTCATGACCCATTATAAGCCTGTTGGTTTATTTGTCAATATCAAGTATGATTTTCGATTCTCAATTCGGCAATAATTGCCCGACATAATGTTTTGCCTTTGTTGATAAAGTCATGGGGTTTCGCATCGTTGAATAAGACAATCGAACCTTTCGAAAGTAACGCATGGGCTACGGTTCCATCTTCCCGAATATAACCAAAATCTCCTTTTCCATCAAGAAAGATAACCAAAGTGCGAGAATCGCCACTGTATTTTTCAAGACCATCTACATGCATCCCTACTGTCCCAAAACAAAACACACAAGCACTAAGAACCTTCCAATTTAAATTTCTTGACGAAATAAAATTTCGGACAAATTCTTCCTCATAAAGATCAGTGACACGAATAGGAACAACTGCTTGGCCTATAGTGTCTTTTATTTTTGAAAATTTTAACTTGGAAATTTCCCGTTTCTCAAGTGGTGTCAGTTCTAAAGTTGTTTCATTCATATCTATTCATTGGAAACGGTTTTCCTCCACAACACTTTGCGCATCATCCATAGCACGATCAAGATCTTGAATGAAATGTGTGGCCTTAATTCGCAAGGCATCACCTTTATCGCCACAATTTCTATTCATGAAAAACTCAGAGATATCCGCCAACAATTCTTTTGTCATTTGAATATTTTGCACAACAGATTTTGGTCGAAAGAAATGGTCAACGATTGCATTGCCAAGTTTATCTGCCTTTTTTCCCAAATTTCTCACAGAAAGAAATTCATTAGCTTCCGATAGAAATGTTTTAATATCGTTCATTACGGTTAAAACCTTGCTCATGGTTGTAAATGCCGCTTGATATTGGCCATTGAATGAATAAGGAGTGCCACCAAATCGAATTCGCATATATTCATCCGCAGAATCAGCATGTGATTGGACAACCAGCTTTTCATCACGCCATCCATAAACGATAAACCAACCAGCATCGTAAAAGGTATTCACTCGCTGGCAAGTTTCCAACTCGCTGGCAATTTGTGAAGTGAATCTAACGGTATTGACTGAAGAGGATGTCAAAATCATGCTATATTATACGGTCATTTTTCAAAAATGCAAGACCAAATCGCATCATCACAATGATAAACTTTGTCTTTTGCTACAAGTGCCTTCACAAGCTTTCCGTAGGCTTGTGGCGTCGTTTGTATCAAGAAACAGCCCATTGCATTGGTGAGCTTTCCAGATGGCTCTTGATCCAATGTATCAAGCAATTCTTGCTGCTTTTTGGTTAAATCTTCCATGATATTAGTATTCCTTTAAAGTTGTCCTGACATCAACATTGTTGAATTTTGGGCGTGGAATCAGCGGGTTAGGCGTATTTCTATCATCACAAATTTCAATATCCAAAAATGATACTCGCCAAAAACTCCGCATGGTGTTTCGTGTCGATAGTGGTCGCCTATGAATCATATACGAATCAAACAAAACAATGGATTTTTCATCCAATATATCAATATTGTTCTCATTCCGAGGATCTTCGTTGATCTTTCTATCCAAATATTTGTTGATATCGTGACGAAGTGGATCAAAATCTAATGGGATACTGATATTCTGTTTGTAATATTCTGTTGGTGTATGATCGCACCAAACATAATTTTGATCAGGTAAACATGGAACCTGCATTGAAAATCCATCAACATGCCATTGATCATCAGTTTTAGTTGTCACTTCTCCATGGCGAACCGTGACATAAACATATGGATTCTCGAAACCATTCGCATTCTGCAACGATTGAAGCTTTTCGATTGTTGGTTCCAACCATTTCAATTCAGAAGGAATTTGTAATTCGTCAGAAAATGGAGCACCGACCAACATTCTCAAAATATATTGGCGTTCTTCTGGCAAATCGAAAGAAACATCTCGTTCAACAACGATTGGCGAAGAGATAAAATCAAAATCATTAAGATTAATATTTCGTAATGATCTGCGAATAAAGTGTGGATCAAATTTCATACAGTTTTCATTTTTGGTCTAAATGACCGTTTTGCGTCAAATCCGTGACTGATTACTTTTTCTTTATCGGTTTGGTTGTCTGGTTGTTCGGGATTGTCTTTCAACCATCCCATAAAATCATAGATCATAGAATACATCGTTCGACTGTCGTAAATCTTTGGAATACCCCAATCTTTCAAAACAGGAATATAGTATTTCTTTTGCCAATCACGTTCCATCCAAGAATCGCGCCAATATTTTTCTAATACCAAAACTGGTTGACGATAAAATTCGTTTGCTTTTGTGGGATAACCGCCTCCATCCCTATATTTGAAATCGTCGATAAAATCTTTATCATATCTTTTAACACATTCATGGGCATTAAATACGAATTGCCCATTCTGTTTCACAACTGGAACAAATCGACCACAAATAGCGAATAGAACATTGGTGGACAAATCATTGATTGGTTTGTAATCATCCGTAGAACGCCGATCATAAACACGCGAATCGTCATAACCGAAATGGGCAATTTCGTGATCGTAATAATCTTTAAATTTAGATATGATCTTCATGAGATATTATACCTCTTTCTATGTGTGAATCAAGCGGGTTTTATTACCAACACATCATTTCTTCCATTCATTTGATGAAAAATGGAAGAAATATTCCACAAATCATTATAAATAAACGAAATGTCGCTTGAACACAAAAACCATTATGTTTACATTTATTTGGACACACGAAAAGAAGGACGGTGGAATCTTTCATACAAAGAACGTGATTTCGAATTTCGTCATAAACCATTTTACGTGGGAATAGGGACAGGGGATAGAATAAAACAACATCTAATTCCATCAGAACGAAAATCAACTATTATCAAAGCGAATATAATAAACAAAATCATCAATAATGGTCTTTATCCAATATATGAAAAATTGTTTATTGATTTATCAAAAGACGAATCCGAAGAAATTGAAAAAGCGATTATCAAACAGTTTGGTAGGATTGATAAAGGATCAGGAATTTTGGCCAATATGACAGATGGAGGAAGAGGAACGGTAAGAAAAACGACACCAAAATCACATCACATCTCTTCAACCAACAAATTCACAAAAAGAAGCAAAAGAGTAGATCAATTTGATAAGAATGCCAATTTTATAAAAAAATGGGACTGTGTGACTGATATTGAGAAATCCCTCGGTTATTTCGCATCGCGTATTTGTGCTTGTTGTTTTGGAAAAATAAAATCATATAAAGGATTTATTTGGAAATTCGACGGAACATCGCCATATATAGATAATCGTGCAAAAAAGAACAACACAAAATCGTTTGCGCCCATTTTTGTTTACACCAAAAATGGGGAATTTGTTTCGTCTTTCGAAACAGCCGGATCATTTGCCCAAACATTGAAACTGGATTACGCTGCATCTTCAATTTATGCATGTTGTCAAGAGAAATTATACGAAATAAAAGGATATCAAATTTTTTACCACTATAGCGGCGAAAAAATCGATTCTGTCTCAGAATTAAAATATAAAGAACAAAACATCTTTCAGATATCATCTAAAGACATAGAGGACAGAGAAATTATTTTCCCCAACGCAAAAAATGCAGCAAAATATTTCAAAGTGCGAGTGACGAGTTTGATTAGTTCTATCAGATACCAAAAATCTGTAGCAAACCACCGATTATATTTCGTCAAACCCGCTTCTTGTTAAATGGCAACCCTGCCCCGACTCGAACGGGGAACGCCTCCTTAGAAGGGAGGAGTGATATTCCAATTTCACCACAGAGTCGCATTAACTAAAATTATTTACTATTATACCCACAATCTAAGCAACCATCTTCATCGGAGAAATTCTTATGTGGGCATTCTTCCATCAATTTTTCCCATTCTTCCATTTCTGCAATCTCTTGAGCATCTGGAATATAATTATCGACGGTTGCCTGTTCCAATGTCCAAAATTGAGAAGGTTCCATATTATCTAATCACTTATTTGGATGTCACTTTATAGGATGTCACTTTATAGGTTATTACTTGGTTGACAATGGGTTTTTCGGCTTCGGTCTTCTTTTGAACGAAAAAGAAATATTGAGAAGGTATAGGAGAATTGTAAGAATTTAACGAATAACCGACAAACAAATCATATTCACCAGATTTCATGTCGTCAATGAGCCGATAATCTGTCAAACGTTCAACCTTAGAAATGGGATGGTCAACAATCAATCCCATTTCCCCAATAGTAAAAGCGGTTATCTTTTCGTGTTTTTCCCCAACTTGCACACCATTACACATTATAATAAATCCAAAGATGATTGATAGAATTCCTATAACCGCCCCAAAACCAAATATATCATCATCATCATTCACAAGACCCATCGCAATGAACACTAAACTGACGATAAGCAACAAAATACTTACAAATAAAATTAAAGACATAAGATTAGCGTGAAAGGGCAGCTTTATAAGGAATATTGGTAGTATTCAGATCTTTTTCCGCTCCTTTTTTGACGGGAAAGATTTTTACAACGAGATGTTCGAGTGGTGACTCATAAGAGTTGATATGATACTCGATAAACATTTCGTTCTCCGCTGATTTTGCATCTTCGATAATTCGAAAGTCTGTAGTCTTCAATAACCCATGGAAAGGATGTTCAATGATCAATCCCATTTCACCAACTACAAATTTTGTGACTTTTTCTTGTCGGGTATCAACAGGAACCAAGTTGCCCAAAATCAAGAATCCCACCAGAAACGAAATCATAATACATATGGCTCCCGCCATCATAAAATCAGCATCGAAAGGATTCGAAGAACCTGCCGCCATTATCAAAATAATACCAATCGCCAATACTGCTAAACTAAGTCCTATAATCATATTTTTTATTTCTATTTCGCTACTTGATAAATTTCTTCACTTGTCAATGGACGGGAGGCATACAGCCAAACAGTTGGTTGATATGGTCGCCCAAAAAGATCGGTCCTTCCTCGCAAATTGCGTGATAGAACTTTGACTTTACGAACACTCACACCTTTTAGGCGATTGAGTGGCCATTTATGGTCGCCAATCTGGCCAACTCTTTTGAGTGTTTTATCACCAACAATCACTTCATCTGGTAAGCTTGTTTTGAACATAAGAGACTATATCACGTTTTATGTGTTAGGCAAGCCTTATTGTTTTTTCTTCCAACTTTTCTTAACAGAATCGACGAACAGTTCCACAACTGCCGCAATAAAGATACCGAATGGAAACAAATACACCAAAATTTGCCATGGTTTCAAATTACGGTCATCCATCATTAACATCAAAGCGAAGATGTAATAAAGAATGACAAAAGGCAACAATATCATGAGTGCCCCAAAGGAAAAAATACCGGTCAGAATGTAGAAGAGTGTTTCCATAAATTATTTTACGATTGTGAGTTGTTCGATAACAATTTCAAATTTGTCTGCGATTTGTTGAAGAGTTAATTCTACTTTTGGTTTAGGGCGACGATCTCGAACGATTCCCTTACTGTTTTCATAATAGATTTGAATACGGTGTTCGTCATATTCTGCCTTTACCCAAAAACCAACACTGTTGATACGAAAAACAACATTTCCATTCACATCGAATTCATATCGAAACCAATCACCATCATTATATTCTTTATAAATGATGTGTCCTTTATCATTTTTGATAGTGAATGGCGCGTCCGATGAAACAGTTACTCCAAGAAATTGACAGATTGTTTGGTTTTCTTTCATATGTGACTATACTCTTGATGTGTGGTTTATCAAGCGGGATTTCCATTAGTTAACCCCGAATGAACAGAAATACGTTCGCCTCGCTTAAATCCGTCTTGGTAAGCCGTATTATTCAATGCAATCTTTTTGGCCTTTCCCCAAGTTATTTTAGTGAACAACGTGGTCAATGCTTCTTTGCGTAGAGCAAGTTCGTCCATAACCATCAATTCATATTTTCCTTTTTGATCATCAAGCATGGTTGCTTCTGCCGCAGCTTTTGCATCGGTCAACACTTTCGTCAATCCTGCCCAAATACCATTGAAAAAACTCTTCCGCCAATCCAATGTAACCGGATTTTGTTCATAATATTTCTGCCACAAATTGAGAAATGTAGCATTCAAATACGAATTGAGATATTTGGCGAATTCGATTTTTTCCTTCTTGCCAACGAAGAACAAACACCGTCCATTTTTACGATCTCCTGCTCTCACAATAGTCACTTCGAAAAATTTGTAAATGATGTCAGACACAAAGGTTTGCGTAAGAGGCAACCGAGAATTTCCAGTATGCCACATTTCTTTGATGATTTCGGAATTTTTGGTTTTTGAAGTAACCTCAGACAATTCGATATTGTTATCGACAGCAATTTTGATTGCCCTTTCCATAGCCAAATTGGCTTCATGAATATTGTCTGATCCAGAAAGAGCCAACAACTTTTCAATCTTTTCCAACAACTTGTTTCGTGTGGTGTCCATGTTGAATTATACACTATAAAAGGGTTTATGCAAGCTACTTTCGTAATTCTATTGTAACGCAATCAGAAAGCAGAACAACGCCTTCAACATCTTTCAATGATACGGTCAATCGCGTTCCATCGTATGTGAACGGGTTGAGATCCAATTCCAAACGTAAATCGTTACGAATGAAATTTTTGATTTCTTCTTTTTGATAATCTGTAAGAGTTGTCATGATGATTTGTTGATTCTTTCACTAACAGTTGCAAATGATTCTGCAACCAGAAATTCTTGTCCATCAAAACAATATATTCTCGTCCAATTTCTATCGGGAACAACACGTTTGATGGCAGACAACGCAATCATTTGTAATTGTGAACCATCGGAAGTATTGACTCGTATGGATATCATTCCGAAAAATGGTTATTCGTTTTCAGACATCATCCACACCATAAACAATGCAATACATTGAAAAAAGGAGCGGTCAAAAATCTGTTCCATAGGAACAGGGATACCGAAAGCCGAGGGCAAAAGATGTCCGAGAAAAAGACCCAATGCGATAAAGATAATACTGATTTTGTTGATTCTGAGCATGATATTTATTTTTTCTTTTTGGTTGGAAGGAGAACAAGTGTAGGTCCATCTTTCATAATTTTCCAATCGATTGCAGCATCATTAAGATAAAATCCTTTATAGGCGTATTTCCCATAAGTTCGCAATTCTATAGCACCTCGTCCCAATCCTGATAGTTTCAATTTTTCATCTGCTATACACACTTTCAATTTTTCATCTGCTATACACACTGCTTTATCCAAACCCAATCGAAGAGGAGTCAGATTAAAATAAAGATCATCTTCGAAGTATTCGGGAAAGAGTTTCTCCAATGCTTTTTTTGCTTCGGGATTTTCCTGTACGATTAAAAGGACTTCTTCTTTTGAATGTTTGGTAGTTGTTGCCATAACTTTTAATCCAAACGAATTGTGTGACCCTTGAACCAGCCGCTTGTGACGGCTCCTGAGACAGTTCGACCATTGGGGGCAGTAGCTTGAAAGCCTGTGCTAAAAGAATCGCTATCAGAGGCCATAAATGGTCGCCATCCAGTGATAACGATATTTGTATATCCTGAATCTTCCAATACTCGGGTTGATTGTTCGGGTTTCGTACATGATGCCAAAAGAAGCATCGCCATCATTACACTCACTTTTACTGTTTTCATAAATTATTCTTTAATTCTAAGTTGTTCTACAGAGATACCTAGTTTATCCGCAATCTCTGGTATTGTCAATTCGATTTTTGGTCGCCTATCATATAGTACACACACATCATTCTCTGTAAAAATACAACGACCTTGTTCATCGTATTCATGATTTGACCAACTACCATAAGAATTTTCAGAATGGGTTATCTTGTTTTTTTCGTTATAAACCCATTTTGCCCAAAAACCGGAAGACGTTGTCATATAAATCTGTTTTCCCCGTTCGTTATATTGGCGGTTAATCCAAGATCCTGTTTTGATTTGTCGCCACTTGTAAATATTCATTTGTTTATTCCTTGAAGTGTGAATGCATCGATCATTAAAGCCGTTGTTGCCTTAGCATGTTTAGATGCCAACCGAAGTCTAACTTTAGCCTGTTCATCGGTAAAGTCAACATCTAAAGCATCCAATTCTGTATACAATGCTCGTAAAATCTTGATTCTACGTCTGAAAATTCTACGATTCATTGGCAAATACTTCTACCAAACGAGTGGCAACCATTGTGCCCGACTCCTTAAATGATCCATTTTCAAATTCTTTAACAACCTTCATATTAAGCTTCGGATGCTCACTAAGAGGAATGATTGCAAATAGACGACCATTAGGATTGAGCCATTTCAATGCTTGCAAAATATGCTTAGTGTCTTGATTGCCAGTGAATGGCGGATTCATCACAACACGATCATAAATTGGTTGTGGTTCGACTTGGAGAAAATCGGCAATTGTGACATCATGTGGAGTTTTCTGTTGTAGCATTTCCAAACATTTCGGTTCCATTTCAATACAATCAACTCGTGATGCACCAAATTTGAGCAATGCGTCAACCAATGCGCCACCACCGGCAGAAGGTTCCAAAACCCTACATCCAACGACATTTGACAACATTGCAACTTCATCAGCAATCACTTCAGGTGTATAATATGCCTGACGAAGCTTTTTCTGATCAACAATTTCACCAGTTTCCAAGGCAAGTCCCAATGCTTCTCGTGGATCTTCTTGGAAAATATGAGCTTTTGCGCTTCTGTTCCATTTTCCGCCAGCAAGCACAATTACTTTGTTGACTGCCTCATATGACTTTCGATCCAATTGTTCAGGCAATTGCACCGAGTTTGTTCCAAATGTGGAACGATTGAGAACATCAGTTACTTCAGGTGTCAATTTTACTTTTGTTTTTGCCATAGGACTAACTATAACACCTTTCTAAAAGAAGTCAACGACGTTCATTCGGTTCTTCGACAAAATACTTATAATCAAATCCAAACTTTTCACAATAATCCCACAAACGATTACATTGCTTCTTCGTGAGCTTTTTGTGGAAATGTAGTGGCCATGTTTGCGAACCGGTCAACTTGACCCATCCCAAATCTTCTGCCGTTTTCTCGTAATTTCGCTCATCGGGATATTTTTTATTCAACAGTTCACCAGCAAGCCAAACATGTTCCATGAAATGACAACGATAATAATCACCATTTGGTAACAACCATCCTTTTTCAAACAGTTCAGATTCTTTTTCAGGAACATCCCCTTGAATGGAGCGTCTTTCCATATTCATCCGCTTTTCCAGCATAAACATCGGATCTAATGCCAACACATTTGTCATGGTCAACGGATCGGACAAATCAAGCTTGCCCGCTTTTTCCTGCTCTCGAAACCAATCACCCATCGAAGGCTTTTCATTTTTCGGGGCAGAAAAGGACGACACTGCTGGTTTAGGATTTTGTGTATATTCATATTCAGCAACATATTCTTCCAACAGATTTTCGTATTCTTCAACACCAATCAATTGTTTGGCTTTTTGTTTACACATTCGAGCCTCATCAGAGGATGCACCTGTAGGAAAATCTAATTCATATTCGAGATAAACCTGCCTTTTAATATATTCCTTTGCCTCCCGTTCCTTATAACTTTGCAATTCTTCCTCAGATTCTCCTTTTTTAAGCACCTCATGGAGCGAAGGATAGTGCACATTTGCTGCTGGTTTCCAATCATCATCAACCAAATCTAAATCATTTACACCAGTCAGCTTTTTGCGACCCTGAATAATATCATCCATTTGATCTTTTGATATACCAATCGCACATTCCAAAATACGGAATGCTTTCTCATATTCCGATTCCGCCCAAAACGATCTGGCTTGATCGGTGATAAAATCGCCTGAGATTGAAAAATGCACTACGCCCATATCGTCAACTATACGATTTAATCGATCATTGTCAAGAAAAAGCGAGACATAAGCGGATTTTGAGTAATAAATATTGGAATGGCGCAACTTGTCACAGAAGAATTTTCCCAACGATTATATGCCAACCCATCTAGTCAAAGACAAAGCAAACCAACCATATTCGACGAATTGCGTTGGGCCACTCAACATAGTCAAAATCCATTAGGTCAAGTATGCCAACTCATCGCTGAATTCCACGGACCTTACACCGGAATGACCCAAATTCTTTCTGATTTTCAGAATGTTGTCAATTGTGGTTCTGCTTCCGGCTCCAATCCATCTATTCAACTCCTGAATGAATTAAATTCATTCCTTCAATCATCAATAGGAAGACAAAACAATATCACTTGTTCCGAAATGTCTGTTCCTATACTACGTGCATTTATTTCTAAATGTAGTGCTATTCATCCAGCCGTCAACAACTACATTCAAAACAACATAGGCAAATTTCCTTTCTTCCAACAAATAAGCGATGAAGTATGTTTATATGGTAAAATCGTTCTCCAACAAACAGATGTTCCAGCCACAAAACGAATACAATCCAATGGAACTGATTGTCTTTCCACAAATTCCCGATTGAAAAGAAAGACATCAAATATGTTGATTCCTGCTATTGCCAAGTTAGTCGATGAACAGAGTAATATGTTGGATACGTTATTCTTACGTTGTATGACCAAAGAGAACAACATGTCAATGCTCAACACATCCTATGGCGAAAGCGGTTCAGGCATTGCACACGGCCACAACTTCACCATGGATGCATTCAATGGTAAGCGAAACAAAGATGCCATACAACCATGTTTAAACAACTGCATCAACAAATTCGGAGCATTGTTACAATTGGATAACGAATTGTTCCCAATCAAATATGACGGTCAAAACAAACAACATTGGCATAATTTGTCAACAGGATTAGTGGATGGTTTCAATAGACCGATCACTAGAGAAGTTGCGGTTCCTTTGGCCACAACAGAAAAACAATCAGCCAAAATATAATGGAAAGATACTATCATCACTATAAAGGAATAATCATTCAAAACAATGATCCAAATAATATTGGACGGGTCAAAGTATTTGTTCCCGAAGTCAATATGACTTTATACAAAGATTGGAATTCCACCAAAGATACTGATAAAAAATTCACCCATTTAGGTGAAAATTTAGATTCCAGTCTATCACCAGAAATTTTGGAACGCTTGAAAAAATCACTACCATGGGCACAAGTCAAACAACCCATATTCGGCATGTCTGCACCAGTCACATACGATGCCGAACAAAATGTTTCCCTAGTTGCAAATGATTCTGATTCATCCAACCAACAAAAGATCATCAACAAAAAGAATGCTAAAGAAGGAGAAAAACAAAAAGAACAAGAAGGGAATAAAACCGCTGAAGCCATCGAACAAATAGCAAACAATGATGATCCATACAACAATCCGAACAAAAATATAAATGTCCTGAATAGCATAGTTCCTAGTTGGAAAAATACAGGAGGCGATGCCGACAATTGTACAGTCAAATCCGTATTCTGTGCACAAGAAGACCAACAAGTTCCATCTGAATCATCTATAGAAGAAAACACATCCGAAACAACTCCTGTCACTCCTTTCGAATCATTAATTCCAAATGATAACATCTTAGGTGTTGTTATCTCATTTCTACCAGATGCACAATATTATAAGAACATAAATCCTAATCGCGGTTTCACAGCCAATGAACCCAAACCAACGATTGATCCCGTTCCCCAATTAACAACAGTTGTGAATAAAAAGAAAGTGACAGTCAATGCTAAGTCATCGGCACCGATCAAATATCAACTATTCACATTCGCCCCCAACGATTCAAGTAATTCAGAATCATCCAATGCAAATGATAACTTTGATCAGAAGTGTGTATTCTTTAAGAAACAACTCAAAACACCAGAAGGACAAACCTTTTCATTCGATGATTTGCCTGTTCAATTTGTTCCAAATGACACCTATCACAAAAATCTAGCAAGTTCCACAAATAGTAAGTTCGCCCGGTCATTTGTTGAGAAGCCTGCGAACATCAAAATTACTAATGGAGCATTGAAAACGAAGAACACTTCAATAGATATTTCTCGTATCACCGAAGTTAAGCTGATTTATAGTGGATCGTTTAAACCTGTTGATTTGAAGTCGAATAGATTAGGATCATTGGCACCATTGTTTAAGCCGTACACTGAATCGAATTCGGGATTAAATCAAGAACCTATCATTCCACCAGTTGTAATACCGGTTATTCCTACTAATTCATTTGGGCAATTCGGACAATACAATAGAGGAGGTGGAGGAGGAGAATTGTTTTCCGTTGTCCAATCTGATTTATTACCTATTCAAAACGTTGTCAATTCACAAATAGGGGCATCCAATCCACAATCATTAATGGGGACAAACTATACTAAGCCAATAGATAAATCTGTTGATCCTGATCAAACGGTGAATAGCAACATTCAATCCAAACCGAATTCGAAACCAGCTATTCGTTCATCAACTCAGAACAACAAAACCAAAGGAATGATTTCTATTCCGGCTGTTGGTGCTCATGTGTCAGTGTATTTCGAAAACGGCAATCCTCAATTCCCAATTATCGATGGGGCATTTCAAGCACAAGAAGGCTATTCGGGAATACATGATATATCAGCCTAGTCGCTTTCACGAATAGTATTCATATCTTCCACACTTTTACCGTTCTTTTAAACCTACAAAAATCTAAAGTCATCTTTTTAGGATATAAACTCTCGATTTTTTGTTAAATTCCTGCTTCACGGACGGGCTTAAAGAAATCGCTTTCTCTGAACTCCCATCTCCACAGGCTTGAATTTCGAGGGAACTATATTGCATTTTTAAATTTTTCATAGATATATTTACACTAAAAGTTTAGATTTTGGAAGAAAAAAGTGAAAATATTTTAACTTTCTTTAGATATTTTAGATTATCGGGCAACAGTTGCCAACCCCAGATCATACAAGCAACCAAGTAAAGAATAATTCCGATCATATTATTGGAAATAAGTGTTAACTGCTTGAATGATTAAACTGCCAACAAAGGCAAGGGCAATCCCTATTTTTAGATCGGGAATAAAGATTCCACAAAGTCCACCCCAAACAACACATAGTATAAGTGTATTCATATTTTATTTTATTTTGTTTCTAGTATTTTTTTTCTGACAATTTTCTTTAATCCAATTTGTTTTGTTTGGAGCAATGGTAAGAATTCGTTTCTTACCCATGATCTTCTTGATGATTTTGGATCGTGATTACTAATATCCTCAACTACATACTTTGTCAATCCTTTTCGAGTGATATACTTTCGAATGTTTTCCTTTTCATTCAAAAGAAATGGGTGAATAATCTTAGATCCATTAGCCAAATCTGTTGTTAACGGAATGGGCATGTATTCAGGATGACCTGTGAAAAATCTCAAACAATAAGATTCTGTAGCTTCATCCAGATTATGGGCCATTGCCCAAACACCTTCAATCTTGCGAATATATTCCAATCGTGCTTCCCTGAATTCGGCTTCTGTCTTGAGTTTGCGGTTAGCCTTCTGAATGACCAACGACATTCCAAAATCGTTTGCAAAGGCTTCTACAGCACTTTGCATAGCATCTGCTTGTGGAGTCCCATGATTGAAGTGATAAAGCCTCTGGACCCCATATCTACGCCAAAGAACATGGCTCAATGCAATGGAGTCACAGCCACCACTCACACACACAATCGTCTCAGCATTCAAATGTTGTTCAATCAACCTCATTCCAAATTATACACTAAAACGGTAATGGGTCAACGGGCATTTTTGGCTTGATTGAACGCCTTCATATAATAGACATCATCGGGGAACTCGGGCATTTCGCCTTGCAGTCCATCAAATGCGCCTTGCATTTCCATCTGTTTGATATATTCAACTGAATATTCAATGTCGTAGATACTTTCTTCCATATGTTTGTTTTTTTGTTTTTTATTATTTTAACACCAAGTAATCGTTTTGTAAAATATTACCCACAATTTTCGATTGGTTGAATGCGGATTTTCTAGCTGTTCCAAAACGAGGAATTTGTGGATCACTTAGATAAAATGCGCCAGCAAAAACATCTTCACCATTTGCAAATTCACCAAATTTAACCACACGCTTTCCGCCTCTATATTCGACAATATCACCAACGTAAATTTCTTTATCGTGTTTATCCTTTTGACCGACATATGGTTGAATAATCAATCTTTGTTTTTCAATTGCGGTCAGGTTTGCATAACAATCAAACAATTCTATACCTTCACCTTCTCCCCAAAAGAATTCCGTTTCTTTGTCCCAAATTCTAAATTTCATTTCTTATTAGATTGTTTTATTTGTTTAGAAACTCAAAGTGTGCTTCACAGTGCAACAGCACGCACCATTTTCAATATTTTCACAATTTTGTCGCCCCGCACAGCACGAACCGACAGCACATGGCGTTCGTCCATTAATTTTTAGCGGTTTATGCACACAATTGGAAAGTAAAAGTGATAAAATAGAAACTGTTAAAATCGTTTTCATATAATCAATGTGGTGGATCATCCCATGGACCAGTGATGGTTTGTGAACAACTATTATATTTTACCCCTGAATGGAAAGGAGAGAGGGAAGGATATTTGTATGTCATATTTTCAGGAAATACCACTTTTCCATCGACTACTTTGCCGACTGATCCCTTATGAATCCGTCGTCCTTCTTTTTGCCATTCCTTAAATGTGAGTTCTCTAGGCATTTGCAGCAGAATTAATGGTTACACCTCCAACAAACGGAACAATATCTGAAGTAGTTGTCAAATCTGTTAATGTTCCAATAGAAACTAAACCATCTGAATGCATAACCATACCAGTTTTGTAATCATCTGCAACCATCCAAATGATTCTTTTGCCAGATGGATTAACCCACATTACCATTTTTCCTTGTTCTAATTTCATAAATTATTTCTTACTGAAGATGAAAAATGGCTCGTAATTTTCACAATATGCAGGTTTATCGTATTCCACTTTCCAACCTGCTTTTCGATATAAAGGTTCTACATCCAATAATTTTTGGCGCAGCACTTCATCACGAGTAATATCCATAAATACGGTTCGTTCGATATAAGGATAAACAACAGCTTTCTTAGAAGCAAATCGTTCGTATCGATTTGCCAAAAACTCCTCGATTTCTTTAACTGTTATGATTGGATTTTCCATCTTTCTTGTTCTTTCTTTCTGTATATTTCTGTCGAAATTCCATTATATCATTATACCATACTTGTTCTTCCTTGTCAACCTTCGTCACCAATTCTAAGCGCGTTAAATTGATATGTTGAACCACATCAAAACTGACCATTTTCTCTAAAATTTCCTCAAAGAATTCGTCAACATCTTCCAATAATTCTTCTTTGTCCTCCAATTCCGATTGTAATTCGTCACGCTCTGCCTCCAATGATTCAATTTCATCATCAGCATCAAACATATTCGGATGATGTGAGACAAAATCATTCAGATTCTTAAATTTCCACCATTCACCTAGAAGTAAAAAGGAATGTTGATCATTGGGAATTCCCGGCTCAATCCAATCTCGAAGTCCAGTCATAATTTATTGATAAAGAACTGTTGCTGTGATTTTTGCAACCAATGGTTGTGCTTCAATGAGACGATACTTTGGTTTTTCGTATGTTTTTGTTTCAGCTTTAACAACCCATTCGTCCATTTCTTTTTTTGAATTGAACGGAATATAATCTATGGAATGAACCGTTTCTGTGTGAGCAGGATAACCATGACCGGGACATGTTCGACTTCGTTCGTCACCCTCATGATAGATAGTGTTCGTCTTAAATACCAATGCAGCAAAATGCTTCTCATTGGGAATCTTTGCAGGATCGGTAATCATACTACATGTCAAAGAAATTACTGAGCATAGATTTCAATGCTTTATAATCTTTTGGCTTTTTACTGGCCACTTTCAAAGCAAACAAATGAGAGGCAATGATGCTCGTTTTCTCGGGTGAGAAAACATAATCCTCAAAAACCGCCGAACAGTTCCCCAAAAAAGTAATCTTCTTTTTAATGCGTTTGCGAGCAAATTGAATAAAACTGTCACCAATGCCGCTCACATTGCAATCAAACACCAATCGGCGGTTATCATTTTGTGCCATGATAAATTCGGCATATTCCTTAAATGTGTATGTTCGTTGTCTTTTTGTTGTCATAAATTAAAGTTTTGTCGCTTCTTTCTCTTCCTGCCGAATATCCTTTCAAAGGAATGCCAATCTGGCCAGACAATTCCAATGCTCGATTGTAAACATAATCGTCAGGTTTAAACGGATCATTGTCCAAGCATGAGATGAATATACTATCAACAGGACAAATGTCCAAAGCTTTTTTCACCAAATCCAAATCAAACTTGCCAACCCTAAATCCAAGTTGCCATTCGTTGTATTGATTATGCTCATTTTCAATCGAAGCATTTTCAACTTCTGAAGGAAGTGGACCATTACCATGTCGAGTGACATAAGATCTCAACAATCCAATCTTTTCGATTTCACCAGTCCAACCAATGCGCTGTAGAAATGCTTCAGCCAAATGCGTTGTAGTATCCGTTGCCGACACATGAGGTAGAAAGCCACGGTCTTTGTCTAAGAGCACTCCTTGCGCACCTTCAAAGACAACTACATTCTCCTTGTCCAACAATTCCCGGCATTGCTCATCATTGACCACATGAATCATTTTCAAAAATACATGATAATACCATCTGGCTAATGATGTCCATCCCGCTTCCTGAAATTCATCATCCCAATCGTCATCCATCAGATTGACATAGTTTTCATCATATTCATGATCGTCGTTTTCGATTCGATTCTCACTACGCAATGTTCGCAACATTACAAACAAAATCGATTCAATGGCAGCAATACCCAATTTCAAATCCGAAATCCTAAATCCCACCGAATATTTCCGTTCATATTCAACCGTTTCCCAAACACCCATTCCACAACTGCCGTGTTTGAGCTTCGATTCTTTCCATCGATTGGCATAAATGTGATAAGGAGTAGTAATCAATGCATTTTCATGAATATAGATTGTGGGCAAACGGTCAAATTTAGCAGAATATTCTTTATATTCCCTGAAAAGTTGCAGAGGATTTACAATCATTGTATCCAACAACAAAGTGTCTGCTCCTGCAATGGAGCCAGAAGATAGCTGATTAAAGCAGAAATGTTTGCCGTTTACGACAACATTGTGTGCGGCTTGCGCTCCACCATTGTAACGCACAACCAATTTCGATTTATGATGATTGGTAAGGAAATCAGTCACACTGCCTTTTCCTTCATCACCAAATTGCAATCCTGCCAATATTATAGCCTTTTTCATAAAAAAAGATACCACATTCTACACAATAAGCAAGTCATCATATAGAATGTGGTATAGTTTATGTCGTCAATTATCAAAGAATGATCTCTTCTTCTGGTCGTGTACTTGGCGTTTCGCCAGAATCCACGATATCAACCTGTTCCAACACAACCGTTGGACGGATGGTGACATTATCCAATACGGTTTTGGCAACCAGATCGGGAATTTCTTTATAATTGTTGGTTTCGATGAGGTTTTGCCCCATCAATTCCCACCATTGAACAGTGTCATATGCCTTGCGATTGATATGAATATGATAAACATTCCATTTCTCCCGCACTTCTTTTAGAAGCTTCTTATTTTCAACCGCATCTGTATTCTGGGAATTCGGATACAGTTTCTTGATCACAGAGGAAGGAATAGAATTGGCTACTGGTTCATCACCAAAAGTGAAGATGAAGCCTTTTTCTTTTCGCTTTTCCCATGCATCAGTAACAACCATACGATTGGCAAAATCCCATGCAAGATTGTAACTTTCATGACCATTAGGACCACCACCACCTTCAATATATGTGCGAGTAAGCCACATATCCAATTCTTCGTCACCCGATTCGAATTGTCCGACTTGGAGCGGATGCCTATCACAGGCAAAATCACCAATTGCCAAGAACAGAATAGCCAAATCTGGGACACCAGCTTCAACAATTTTCGAAACAAGCTTTGGCAAACCTTCTTTAACAAGGTGATGAGGAATTGACCCCATGCTACCCGTAACATCCATGGCCAAAATAATTGGCACAGTATGTGGATGGTTTACCGAATCTCGACATTCACGAATAACCACTTTACTTGGTTCCATTGATTCGTGAATAACTCGTGCCCGCTGTTGTGTGAACACTTCATCCGCCGCTTTTGTGGCATAACCCATCGAAGCGGATCGAACTTCCCTAGCTGCAAAACAATATGATGTACCTCCCATAATAATTAAGCAAAAAGTGAAGCGTACCCGGTTTGCAGAATTTCAAGCTTGATCTCAAGATTCCTGATCTGGAGTCCGATTGCCAAATGTTCTGCAACAAATCGCTTGCCATCAAAAGAGGAAAAACTCAAATCGTTCTTACTCGCAGGAGAAAGATCGATCATATTGTTCATTTCACGCCTAAGCTTTTTAAGCTGTGCCTGAACATCTTCAATTTCACGCTTATAAAAAATCTCGGCATCTTCCACAATCGAAAGAGCACGATCATTCTTGATATCCTTATTGTTGCGGATAAGCGTCTGATAAAACTTACCCGTTGGTTTTTCTTCGTTTGCGGGATCTTCCGCAATCGAAAGAGCACGATCATTCTTGATATCCTTATTGTTGCGGATAAGCGTCTGATAAAACTTACCCGTTGGTTTTTCTTCGTTTGCGGGATCTTCCGCTGTATTTTTGATTTCTGGATCTGTATTCATGTTTTTATTTTTTTCTGAACTGTACTATATCACTGTCTTTTGTCTAACGCAAATTGTTTAAAGGCAATTTGCAAATTGTTTTTTATTATTTAAATCGTCTAACTTCCCAACCTATCGAATTGAGTCGTTCTTGGGTCATTCTGTTGTGATTTTTATTCTTCGGTTCGGGAATTGCCCCTTTATCACACATTGCTTTAAAAACATCCAATGACAATTTGTTTTCTTTTATGAACTCTTTAAATCGCCCAATCACTTCAGTATGAATTCCATCAGGAGAAATGAAAATGAATTTTTTTGCTTGAGAATTTTTTTCTGCCGGTGAACCAAAAATATGCCATTGATCTTTGGGAACAGTACATCCACGCTGTTTCATTTTATTCCGCAATAACTCTTTAGTTTCGTCACTATGATGTTTCCCCAACATATTATTTGGATGTGTTTCGAGATATTTTTTGTTTTTATTAGATATTATCTTTCGTGTTAACTCTGTATGGGTCTTTCCTTCGAAAGGATTTTTGTTGTTTTTGTGCCAAGCTTTGGCCGTAACCGAACGATTTGCTTTTTGATCTTCTGTCCACAAATGGCCCGAACTTCCTTCGCCGCCATCGGTCATATTGACCAAAATACCAGTATTGTTTATTCTTTTTCCATATCGTTCAATCAACTCTTTTTCTTTATCAAAACTCTCAACTTCATTTAAATGTTCACAAATTATTTCGTAGCCAGCGGGTGTTCCCGCTCTTTTCAATTTTTCAACAATTCGAGTCTTAAATGGGTTTTGTTTATCAACACAATCTAAATGTTCTTTTATGCGCCTATATTTTCGATTTAATCCGTCTATCATTTTTCCTTTACCAATATAAAAAGGTTGTCCATTTCTAGGATCAATCAACGCATAAACATAATAATTTTTTTCTTCATCCATTAATACTACTTATCAAACTAGGCGAAGAATATTGTAATTTATTCAGGCAATTTACAGTATATCGCATTTGGAAAATATGCAGAGATGATTTGAGAAATTATAACAGGATCTCCTCCCCCTCTACAGGCACCGATTCCATGGGGAAAATATATCTGTTTATTTTTATAATTTGTTTCCAATTCCGAAAATGTTTCGAGAGCGCGTGCGAACGATCCATATTCCGTATATCTTCCCGTATCGTATATATTTTTACGAAAGTCAAACTGACCAAACAAGTTAACAACAGAAATATTATCATCAATCTCTACCACTTGCGATTTTCCCATCAATGCCCATTTAGTGGATTTTCGGGTTTCGAAGTCACATAGTTTTTTATATTCGAAATATACTTTCGGCCATTTATCCCTAATAGACTTTGCAATTCCGCTACCCATGACACCCTGAGCATTTACTTGATGACAAATAACACCCGAGCCAATAGTTAAAATATCTTTTTCTATAACTTTAATCATTTTCTAATAATTGTAAATTTGTTTTTGGAACATCCGACAAATATTCTTCAGTGGGTAAAACCACTATATCAACATTATCACCTATTTCTTTTTCAACCCTATACATATGTTTACTCCCATTTGCGGGACATATCACCAATTTTCCCAACCATGACTTGTTGAATTCTTGAGTATCTTTGTAAACATAGAATAGCGTCTTTGAATACATATTATTCTTCGCAGACCAAACAATATGACATGCAGGTGAAAGTGTTATGGTTTCGCCGTGATCCAAAATAACATCATAAAAACAACGACCATTACATTCTGAAAGCAATCCCACAGTTTTTCCTTCCCACGATTGAGAATTGGTCACACTTTCATTCATTCTTCCATTTCATCTAAAATTGTCGGGACATCCGTTTGTGTTAGCATTTCTTGTGCTAAACAAGCGGCATTCCATGCTTCAACTTCATGCGGATGTGTTACATGATAAAACAAATAATTGTCACGCACTATGTATCCGCGCAAAGCATACAATGCTCGTGCCAATTCATTGGTTTGTTCGATAATTTGTTCGTCTGTTCTCATTTTCTGTTATTCAAATACCACATAACATTCTGAACAAGCTCTTGAATATCTACATGTGGATTGTCAGTGCCAAACAAACTTTTTACTGCCTTGGTTGCTTCTGTAGGCAACCCTGATTCGGCAATAGGAGTCATGTCAGGGACATCATTCCGATTACGTGCAGGAACATTTTTTAGAAGAGATTCGAATGGATTTCTCGATACCGGAGCATTCCATTCTTTACGATATGAATCTTTCGGTTCAGGAAAGAAATACCTTTGAACTCGTTTCATGAAGTGATCATATGCTTCCTTCTGGCTTTCTGTCATTGGACGGGAACTTGTCCTGCCTGCATTCTTACGGGCAATATTCAATCCCTTCTTGGAATCGAATACATCATCACCACGCAAAAATGAACAGCCGACTACGACATCACCTTTGTTTGTCTTGCGGGCAGTAAAGACACCTTTTGGCTCTTTGACTACATTTTGTGTGCCGGATCTTGTGTTTTGCACACGTTGTTCATAATAGTATTGGAATATCTCGTTTTGCATAATTTGTTTTTTTCTAGTTGTTTTCTTTTGATTTTTTTCTTCGTAGGGCATTTAACATATTGGTTTTTGGGGGTGCTTGGTTACTATCATTCACTCTCCAAACAATCTGAACTGAGGTATCAAAATTGTGGTTTTCTTCTCCTCGCAATAATCCACTCAAAATATTCACATTATGGATAACCACAGCATCATTGTTTTCTGGTAGATATGAACGGACACCTAAATGACCTAACGCACATCGGGTTCCTTCCTCACGAAACAACACGCTATTTGTCCATTGGTCTTCGGGAATAGCTTCAAAGAATTCAAGAAATTCTTGAGGCGTTTGCATTACTTTTGCTGGAGATTTCATATGTAATACTATATCATGTTGAAGCCGCAATGCAACTAAAACTTCACAGTTTCTAACCCATCTTCATTATGAATGGTGAACGAACAACCATCGGGAATTTCCATGACAGTCAAATTAGAATAGTTGTTACTGGCCAATCTGCCCATTTCTTCCACAACTGCAACCAAATCCGAATCATTTCGGGAAAGCATGTCCACACTCCACAATCCGTCTTTATCGTTTACTCGTACATCTTTCGATTTTGTATAATAAAAGTTCTTCTTATACAGTTTATTCAGAATAGATTCTGTTCCTCTGACAAGAAACAATGCCAATCGCTTCTTTTTTGCCAACAATACAATTGCTTGTTCAGACAAATCAAAACCACCTCGACAATTATTATATATGATTTTCATAAAACAGAAAAAGGGAATGGCTCGACACCATTCCCTTTTCGTGGTTGATAATTATTCCTCGACAACCACGGCAGCAACTTCTTCAGTTACAGCCTCCGGTTCCGATTCCGCGACAACAGTTTCAACGGGTTCCACCGGTTCCACTGGTGTTTCTGTTGCGGGATCTGCCACAACTTCAGGAGCAGGAGCCTCTACAGAAGGATTTTCCACCACTGCAACAGTGCCAATCACAACTGGCTTCTCCTTCTTAACACGAGGAGTCTTGACAACTGGAGCACGAAGAGCCTTCAGCTTATTCGCAACATTCGGATGAATGCTATACTTTTCAATCGCCTGTTCAACAGACAACTTTTCACTTGCAAGAACATTGCGCCCTTCACGACTGACATAGGACTTTTTCAGTTCATCCTGTGTCACATCCCATCGGGCAACAAGATCACGCACTTGCTTAGGGTTTGTTGGAGTTTCCTTTTGGGTTACAACACAAACTAGATCATACACATTGTTTTCGTTTTTTGGTCTGGCCATATTTTTATTTTTTTATTTTTTGTTACTTCCGTATTGGAATTGATGTATTATACTCTTTATCCTAATGGATGCAAGCGATATTGTAAATTTTTCTCAAAGAATCTGTTTGTTGTAGTTGCCCCCACAAAAGATCTGGCAATGTAGATACAATGCAGGCCAAACAAAACTATTTTTATACATTTTGATTGCCATAATCCGTCTATCATGATTGACAGCACGAATATATAAGAATGGAATACCACCAACCAATATGAAAAAGAGGAATGGCACAAATAGAACGATTTTCCTGATAAACCCTATGATTTGTAATTTTTTATAAGTTTCCATATCGATTACCATTTATGTTTGTTGCGAACTCGTTGACCCCATTGATTGGTCTGAAAAGTAGTTGATCGATGATTGTAATCAAAGATATAATTCCGCAATGTCCGAATACGGTTTCGTTCCATTTGCTTTTGATGACGTTTGCTGTTCCAACTACAATAGTAGATTGCGATATATTCCTTTAGGCGTTGAATTAGGTTCATGCCCCAACTATCCCATATTATCTAACATTGTCAAGAAGAACCGAACATATTTCCCATGCTTTGTGTAATTCCTCAAACTCCATATGTTCTAATATTTTGCTTGTGTTCATATCATTATGAATATGAACGACATCTAACGAACGCATCACATTTTCGTCATCTTTATTGTGCATGTCAGTTGTGAGCACCAACGAATTGACTGGATGAATCTTGCACAAATGAAGTAATCCTGTTGCTTGTGTTTGAACAATATTGAAGATACCTGACAAATCCTTTCCCAAAAGTAAATTTGTTGCCTTGATGAGATCAGGCACATAGGTATAAACATTTGACCAATGGTAAAACTTAGTATATTTCCTCGATTTGACAACCAAGTTTTTAGGGTGATTACGTGCATCGAATGGTAAACGAATGCGCAAAATCAAATCATTGGGAGAACATAGACGCTCGGCAACCAATTTAGTCAGACGATAATTTGTCTCACTATTCAGATTGAAATTGGTTTCAGTATTCTTTTCCCATTCAAAGGAATTACCATACAAATCACCAGTCGAAATTTGAACAAACTTTTTATTGAATATTTTACAAAATCTGGATAATTTCTCCACCAATTCGACATTAATTTGCCATGTTGCTCTGAAATTTTCTGGTTGTTCGGTCCACTTCGTATCAGTTTCAGCAATACAATTCACAATTGCATCATATTCGTGCAGTGTTTCCCACAATTCATTAAAATTTTCCCCATCATATATAAACTCTTCTTTTGATACGCAATGATATCCATCATTCTTATATGCCGAACCAATATAACCATCACCTAACACTAATTTCTTCATAATAGTGTTATTTAATTTGGCGAATCAATGATTCCTAATTATTTCCTTGAACCAGATTCGAAAGCTCTTTTAGTAGCCTTTTTCATCTTGATAATATCATCCAATGTGATGTTGTGTTTGTTTAATGTGTATGCCTCAATAGCACCGATCAAATCGGCCAATTCACACAACATTAGAATGGGTGATTTTTGTTCCACGCCATCTTGGAATTCTTCCCATTCCTCTTGGATTTTAGACAGTTCGCCCAATTTCCCCTTTTTAATCTTTTTTAAATGATAACTCATATTTTTCTGCTAAGAACTTTTTATTTCTCATCACTGTTGAGAATCTTGGTTCGGCTACTCCTGTTCCATAGATCCACGACAGAAATTCACAATGACGAATACCATATGATCCCAATTCGACACCTTTATATTCGATGTCCATAGAATTGGAGGATGTTTCCACGATAGATACTGCATCTTCCAACTTTGACTCAAAGAAACTCTGTGCATGAGAAACCATAATATCTAAGTGAACTCTATCGACATAATCGGTAATGATCAATTCATTCTTGATAAATGATTTTTGATGGAATTGATCATGTGTCTCAAAACGAAAACAAGGTGTGATCGCTTGGAAACGTCCTTTAGGAAGATAACCTTTGGCGTATTGGTAAAGGAAAGACTGTTCTGCCGATGCTACTAGGACTTTACCATTTTTATGATCACAGATTCTGTAGCACTTTGCGCCAATCGGTTTGGTTATATTGCAAATCTCTTCTGAGACCGTCCATGGAACATCAACACGAACAAATTTGCCATGTTCGGCATAGAATCGTTCACTATCCGCTAATATTTTATAATCAATCATAAATTCAATTCCAGTTTCCACTGGCAGTTATTCCATTTCGTTCCCAAAACTTGTCAATGGCGGATTCGATATCATGTTTGGACAGTTTGACGAAACTATGTTTAGTGGAATCTTCGTTGATAAGATATCCATATCCATCATGATTATAGTCCACCTTTGCCATATATCTTTTATCATGAACATATGGGCAAAATGTCCAGAAAACATTTAAATGTGGTCGTCTATGTCGATTATCGTATTCCACAATCTCCGTCTCTTTATCGGTCATACCAAAAAGAGTTGTCTCTCTTATCAGTCTAATTCGAACCGTCATTCCTCTACCCGAATAATGTTTATCCGTGGAAAGAATTTGAAAAGATTCTTTCACTTGTTTTTTGAGAAAGAATTTGATGATAGATGTGCGCAATTTGCTGATCATATGACATTATATGCTATATTGTTCAAGAGTCAATCACAAGCCCATATTTTCTTTCCGACTGGATTGATCCACACAAAGGGTTTTTTCTTTTCTATCAGTTGTTGAAATACATTGTGAGTTCCGCCTTTGTTACCATCAAATACCACCAATGCCCAATCGGCATCTTCCACCATTTTTGAATTACGCACGGCATATACATTGGCCGCAGTTTTCATCAATCGTTCACGTAATTCGGCACTTTCTGCATCCATTGTCGTTTCTTGCCCTTCAAATGGAACATAACTAGCATAAGGCATCTTATTGGCAAGTAGATACTCTGCAAACCACAAATCAACACCACTAGCCATACCTGTCAATCCATACGATGTATATTCGAGAAATGTGGAATAGAATGCCTCTTCGATAGCATTCTTAATCCAATCAATATCATAAGATTGCAGTTTATACAATCTATGCCCCGTGATCATCGTTTTCATAGGCCACAAGTAACACACATTTCCTGTGAAATCAAAGGAATATAATTACCTTGTCCAATATGTTCTTTCAAAACATATAACTGATCGTAGTAAAATTCCCACCATTCACCAAGAGCAAATTCCATTTCATGTGCTGCCATCACTTCTTCAAATGATGGATATTTTTCCGCCACATAATAGTATATAAAATATGTATCTGATTTAGAAAATCGGTTCTTGATTTCCGCTCTCGATATAATCTCTTATGCGAAAAGGTGTTCTATTTTTTCATCTGTCATCATGTTAGCTGATAAATTTCACCGCACTTTCCAAATCCATTTCTTGTGAACGTCTATAGTCCTCCAATCGTTCCCAACTTTTGATCATCTCTTCGACCATAACAACTTTTTGTTTTTCCGATGCTTGAACGAATTTCAAATATTTGTTATAATCGGCTTCCTCGAAGAAACCCAAATTTGTGTCAATCCAAATCAATGGTTTATAATCTCCGTCAATATATTTTTTCCAAACTTTCTCAAAAATATTGAGCTTTTTTTCTTTCGAATATTGCAACATGAAACCATTCAAATATCTTCCCCTATATTCGGTAAAACAAAATTGACAATTTTTTCCCTTAAATGTTCTCATATATCAATTTACATATCCTGTTCCACGACAATTATTACAAAAAACTCTATTGCATCTTTTATTGTAACGTCCAGAATGCATAGTAATAACACCGTCACCTGAACAATACTCACAAATTTTTCCAGAATTCACCACTTTACCGGGATATCCTCCATGTGTTGGGCGATTCTTGTTGTTTTCCTTTTTCATAAAAGTGTAATAATTGGCCCAATCAATTTGCTTTACAGTCTCTTCATCAAAGAGAACAGACGGACGAAATAGAGGTTCTGGCGAATCATTCATAGTTCTTTCCATGATTCGCCAGCATCGACACCAACACCCACCAAAACGGCATCCTTTTCCTCTTCAGACAATTCTTCCAAAAGCTTGAATCGTTCAGACGCAAATCCCATTTCTTCCTTACAACCCTTAACTGTGCAAGGATCAATATCATTCACAAGTTCTTCCAAAAGAACCTTATAACTGATATGTTCGTGAATGTTTCCATTCCATGGATTCTTGGTTCCAATGGTGCAATCACGAACGGTATAAACCTTGCCTTTCTCGGGAAGCATTTTGAAAAGATATGCAATTTCAGGATGAATCTTGTCATCCAAACAAACTACTAGATCATTGGGGTCAAACATATTATTTTTATTTTAAACTGATTATTGTCCTGCATGAAAATGGAGTGGCGTAAACAGTCGAGCCACTCCATCTACAATTTCAATAGTAATAGTCTTGTGTCCGATATATCCGTTCTCATACTCATCGTCGCCTTGTAAAATTTCGTTTACCAACTTCTGCTTTTTTTCCGCACTATCAAACTTTTTTCCTTGAATTTCGGGATGATCAGCAATCAAATCATTTTCATTATTATAAGCATATGTTGTGTATCCGCCATCACCATTATCCTGCGTACGAATTATTAAGGGTATTGAGTATTTCATTTTATTTTTCTGTTTCGTTTAAATATTCTTGTGTGATACGTTCGATCATTTCGGGATATCTCTCTCTTTTTATTTTAGTTTTCTTGGTTTGTTCAAAACCAAGAAAATATTTCGGAACTTCTATTTCCTTATATTCGAGTTTGCCATCCAAATTCAGTTTGCCAGCCAACGCAAGTAATATTTCCAATCCACCCAAATGACGAAACCTATCTATTGGATGGCTTTGTTTGGAATATCCCGCATAAACTCTACCAATCCAATTTTTCAAGTTTTTTTCTGAGAGATCAAACATTTCATTTTTCATTGTAATTTTTCAGAAACATTTTAGCACAATCTTTGGCAGTAAGCAACTTGTTTTCCTTTGTGTAAACTTCGCAGTCATATATTTTATAACCCTGTTGCACAACTTTGTTCCTTATAAAAGCATCGATTTCATTTGAATCAATCTGTCCATCGTTATTGGCATCACTTTCAAATAAATGTTGCATTTTCATATCATTCCAGAAAAAATGATAACCATTATGCCCATTGTAACGGTTATACCCCGAAATCGTAATGAAGATGAAAAATAACATAGAACACAACGCCACAGATCCTCCGAAAATTTGGAGGAAGAGCACTACAGCATCTCTATCTTGTTTGGTATTGTATGCCTCTTTTGTGATCATGTACGGTTCATCCATACAATCATTATACACACCATCAGACCAAAGTCAACATCAATCACTATTATGTTTGGCCACCGCTTTACAAATTTTTATATAATATTCGTCGGAATATATCCTTTTAGACAGATTTACGTCAACATGTGTGATCTGTATATTGTCTTTGGTGTATCCTTTCGAACAATCCTTTCTATCAATCGATGCACTCGCTTTTTCCTTATACTCTGTAAATGTGATATCCCACCCGCTCAATGCACATTTTCTGTTCTGTTTTTCATAAATCTCCATTATATCTTCTTCAGTCAATGTCATTTCGCGATTTTTTGATTTAGCATGATTCTTTATTTGATTTAATATATTATTGGGCAACTCTTTAAATTTTCTTTGTGGAATTTTATTCACAATACCCAATATTGATGCTCCACTATACACTGCCGAAAGGGTTTTCTCCAATAATTGGCTACATTCTTTTGCGCCTTTTTCTTTGTAGTATTTTCTGATATATTCATCATCAGTAGTTGACCATGTTTTGGTGTTCATATGATGACACTTACTACACCCATGCCCTCGTGCATGGTCACGCAATATTTGTTGAAATACACCATGAATAGGACATTTGATGACGACTTTTTGTGCTATTTTGTCGAATACCGCATCAGAATAATCGTATTTATTATTATGAATGCGATTACATTTATCTATAATTTTTTCTCGTCTATTCATAGAATAATAGATTTGAAACGGTTTTTGTCTGTTGAATTATTGATACTTCCCATTTGATATGTGGTTAAGTTCTGTTCTTGTGGTGCTGATTGTGCCAATGTCGGATCAAGATACTCCAACAACCATGAACCTATAGGATTCTTCTTACATTCAAATATCTTATTATATCCTATACTGTTCAGTCTATTATTAGCCAGCCACTCAATATAATCGTGAACATTCTTTTCATTAAAGCCAATCAATGATCCTTTTGAAAATAAATAACTGGCCCAATTTTTTTCATTTAGAACAGCAGTTTTATACATTTCATAAATCAATTCTTCATTTGAATTGATAATATCTTGGAATCCTTCTTCTGGATATTGTTTCCAATATTTAATTATATTTTGAGTGATGGCAACATGTAAAGCTTCGTCTTTGTTTATTAAACGAATTATTTTAGCCATTTGTGGTGCTTTGCCCTGTTTTCCAAACCAGAAAGAAAAAAGAAAAGAAACATGAAAATTCAACCCTTCAACTATTTGTGTGGAAATCACTGTTTTGAAAATTTCCTCTCGTATATTATCGGTTTTGGCTCCAAGCAAAGAATCAAAAGAATTTGTGACTTCAGAAGATCGTCTGTTTATTTCTTCGTTAGTAATTATGGAATCAAAAAACTCTTTAGGATTTTTTGTCATTCCTTTTAAAGCATGTGTGTATGATTGACTGTGTAATATCTCACACAACTGCCAATATGCACATGCCGCTTCTAATTCGGTAAGAGTTATATATTTTGATATTTCGTTGATACCTCTACTTAAAACCGAATCAGTTGCCGTCTGCCACATTAGATTGTTTTCAAAAATCCATTTTTCTGTCGATGACATTGTTTCTATTTTCGCAGCTTCACCCGAAAAATCTATTTCTTCTGGATTCCAAAATGCCGCTTTTTGCTCAATGTATAGATCATAAAACTTCTTAAATCTGAATTCATCAAATCGTTGAAGATTCATTTCAGGACCAAGAAACATCCTCCGTTCACCGATTGGTACATTTTTTTTATTATAAACAGTCAACATAAATTATAACGAACATGCCCCTCCCGAACAACCGCTTTGCGCATCATCTGTCAAAACCGAATCCACATTTACCACTTGTTTATTTTTGGCATAATATAACGATTTCAATCCATATTTATACGATAATAAAATATCGTTTATAACATCGCTTGCATCAAGTTTACCGTTTTCATAATTACCGTAATTATAGTAATGGTTGGTGCTTGCTGACATACACAACCATTTAGTTATAGCTGCAACGCATTTAATTATTCCCAAATTGGAACAATCGTATGCGGATTTATAATATCTTCCATATTTTTTTGCAAATGGAGCTATCCATGCTGCCGATCCTTCCCTATCATCTTTGAATTGAAACAATGCGACAATAGGCTCCATTCCATTTGTGGAATTTTGAAGTTGCGATGATTTTTCACAAGGCATGGCACAACTCAATGTCATATTCCGCATACCAAACACATTTATATTCTTATGAAGTTCTACCCAATCCATCGAAGGTTTTCGGGTCACAATCTCATCTATGTCCTTTTTATATAAATCCAATTTGGTGAAACCGTTAGCATATTTAGAGCGATTCCAAAACGGTGCAGTACCCTTCTTTTTGGCCAGTTCCATACTAGCTTCCATCAAAAAATATTGCTGTTTTTCCATAAATTCATCAATAGCGTTTGGCGCATCTTCCGAATCATGATTCATTTCTTTTGTGGCTAACCAACCAGCCAAATTGGTTATACCTATACCTAAAGATCTTCTATTTTTTGTGAAATTTTCGGCAGCAATATCAAAATATTCTTGCTGTTCTATCATTTCATCCAAAGTTCGGACAGCTAAATGACAAATTTTTCGGTGTTCTTCATCCGATTTTATATTTGGCATATTGATAGCTGCAAGTAAGCATGTTTGAACTTCCGCATTTTCATCATTCACCTTTTTTGCAGGAATAGTTGGACCTACCACCTCCACACATAAATTGGTCATATTGACTCTTTCCATCCAAGGACTATACATATTCGCAAGATCTATATTCAATATGTAAATTCTATTTGTTTCTATGCGTTCTTTCACCAAGAGATTCATCAAATCTTCGGCAGGGATCTGTTTTTTAAAAGAGATATTCGGATTCAATTCGGCCTTTACATACAAATCATCAAAAGTTTCTAACCCGAAACTATCAAACACTTCAGGAACTTCATGATACGAAAAAAGAGTGATGTTTCCACCTTGCATATATCTTTCATAAAACAGCTTAGATGTTGCAATGACATAATCTAAATGGCGCACTCTATTGTATTCGGTTCCACCCACATTTTTAAGCTGTAAAATAGATTCAATTTCCCAATGAAAAAATGGCGCATTTACTGTTCCCGCTCCTCGTCGCGCACCACCCTGTTGTTGGCTCTTAATGGAGTCTTGGAAAACCTTGAGGTATGGTATAACGCCACTATGAACAGTTTCACCACCTTTTACAGGTGAACCCAATCCTCTGATACGGCTGATATCCAAACCAACACCATATCCCATGCTGGTGGCATTTGCCATCATATGAGCAGAAGAAAAAATAGAATCGGAAGTATCATCAACAGAAATCAAACAACATGATGCTCCCGATTTCGTATTGGTTCTCCATCTTGTTAACATCGGAGTTGGTATATTCAACTTCCTATGTGCTACAGCATTATAAAACTCTTTAACAAGTTTCAATTTTTCTTTTTTATCACAATTAGAAAAATGCTTCATTCCAATACATATATAAGCAAATTGTGGTGTTTCCCATATTTTTTTATCTACTCTATTTTGACAAAGAACCATCTTTGTCATTTGTTTCATTCCCGGATAATCAAACATCGTCTCATCCAAAGAATGATCAATAAATTCGTCGATCTTGTTTATTTCTTCTTCTGAATATTTTTCAAGCAATTCCGAAGTATAAATTTTAGCATTGACGCATTTGGTTATATGATCAACTAAACGTGGGGGTCGATTGCCCCCCCATACATCTTTTCGCAATGCGTATAACAACAGTCTGGCAGCTACATATGTATAATTTATATGCTCCAAAGAAATCAAATCTTCCGCTGAACGAATAAGAGATTCGTGAATCTCTTTAGATGTAATTCCATCATAAAAGTTTATTTTGGCATTCATCAACACATCTGTATCTGATACACCGGTCAAATCATGTGTGGCCCATTTAACTACTTTATTGGCTTTTTCTGCATCAAATTTTTCCACTGTTCCGTTCCGTTTTTTAACTGTTATTTCCGTCGTTTTAATATCATTCATATAAGCTTGAGTCAAAGTTTTATCATCCATGCGTGTGTAATATTTATCTCTTTGTAAACCTAAAGATAACACCCGCGACAACTTTTTTCTACACTTTTGATTATTACTTTTAACTACAAAAAACCCGCATTAATATTACTTAATGCGGGTTTTAATTAATTGTTCTATTTACTATCGTCTTTAAATTGTTGGAGAATATCTTTCAACCATATATCGAATAAACGCTGTCGAAGTTCAGTTTGTCGTTCAAATATTTCGGTAATAGTTTCTTCCGATTTCTCCCAACATACCTTTAACAGTTCGCGTTTAGGCTCATTCATTTTCGAATATATGACCTATAACTTCCCATCTTCCAAAAACATTTGATAAATTATATCCTTGCCAATCTTCATCGTCACCACCCCACCACTCAACTGTTCGGGTTTCGTGTCGTCTTTTCACGATATCTCCTTCATAAATCTCTTTTCCATTTATATCCAAAAGACCTATGAATTGCTGAAGAACAAACCGATCACCATTATCTTGAAGGATCACATCGCCACCATAACTTCCATCTTCTTTTTGTGTTCTTTCCCAAAAGAAAAGTTTTCCTTCAGATGTCGAAAAGAATGGATCGCGATTCGTCCATTCAGAAAACTCTTTCAATTTTCTATCCCACGTTCTAAATTTATATATTCTCATAATTTATATTTTTCGCATCGATATCCAAGTCTTCAGAAATATGTTTGGAAATTCTCATATCAAAATTTGGCTTCTAGTGTTGCTTCATGAAATATATCTCCTACAAGTATTTTACCTTTTGCTTTGAAGCTGTATGGGGTCAATTCTTGAATTGAATCTATGCCATCTACATATTTAGTACATGCGGAATGGGAAATCGTTTTTTCACACTTTCTTATTTTTGAAAGAAACTTTCAAAAGACCATCAATTATTTCTTCTTTGGCATCCACAAACATACAAGCATATTTTTGTTTCATCAAATCATACACTTGCCCAAATACTAACCGTATCTCAAACTCGGCATGTTCACTTGTTCTAAGTTCGATCAGATGACGCAGCGAACGAAGATTCAGACTGAATCCAATTTCATTTGCTTGTCCATTAGGCAAGATACGACGCAAAGCAGAGGTAAGCTTTTTCTTGGTTGCAAAAGATGTGATATTTTCAATATCCAACACCTGTTCCATTTCATTGTAGGCTTTCTGAATATATGCCAGAACATCTTCAATCTTATCTTTCACAGGATCAAGAATAGGATCATGAACAAAATTGATTGCATCAGTTCGCACATAACGGCCACTGGTTTGCGAATATGCGCTACCAACCCGATGTCTTACCAATTCATGAGTAAACACACGACTACAATTGGTTGTGAGGAAATTTAATTGGCAATGCTCAAATACAGAACCATGGCCAGAATCTAAAGTGGATTCAACATTTGATTTGATATCTCGCACCTTTGAAATGTTGTTGTTCTTCTTAGTAGTCAAAGAGGCATAACACATCTTCGCATACAAAGAACAAAGAATTTCTCCATCAGCCAATCCATTTGCTTTTGCTTCTGCTATATCATCCAAGAATTCTTCTTGCTCTGTTTCGCGGAGATATCGTTCAATTTCTCCGTAATTAACTGAAGTTTGTCCTATAAGGTATGTTTTTGGTAGTACTAGTTTGTTCATGTTTTAAATTGTTTCTCTAATCGCCTGATAAAAAGTTTTTATTTGTTGAATAAACGACTGTCGTTCACCGAAAGTGAATCCATCTTGATTCGGTTTGTCCCTATACATTAAATGCGTATTGAAATCATTTCTCAATTTCAGGGCTAGCTCGGTTACTTGATCATCGGTCAAGTCTTTTGGTAATTTATTTGTTTTTTGCATAAAACCATTTCACGAATTCTTACACACATTCTTTTTCAATCAAAAACCCCAAACCTTCCGGCACACACCAATCGAGCAAACTCATAATAGCAATCAGCATGACAAACCAATTAACCACTGGAACAAAACACACTTTCAAGGGAATCGATTCAGGAAAACATACCACATTTGACCATCTGCAAAACAGAATAGCAAGAATGGTTGTTACGACATAGGACAAAAGGATGTATAGAAAAATAGTCATTATGAGTATTGGGGAATAAGGTTTAGGGTTTAAGTTTAACACACATTGTAGGGCATTGCAACCAACATTACATCTTTTACGCAAATTTCCACTTAAAACCACCACACTGTTTTCGACGACCAAAGCAACAAGCATTAATAGACGAGGGGGAAAAAGATGTCTTTTTTGCGATTTCGGCCAAACACGACCACACCGTTTCACTTTGCGAATCATATTGAATAATAGATTTTTTTGGGGTCTTGATAAAATCTAAATTATAATTTTTCAACATTGCCTTTAAACTGGAGTGCGGAATACCGTATTTGCGACAAAGCAAAATAGATGGCATATCGGGAGAATATTCTTTTATTATTTGTGGATAAAGATGAGTGTATTTTTTTGGACCGTTTTTATCCAAATTGTCGTTCTCTAAACATTTCAATGCCCATTTGTGTGAATAACAAGTAACAGGACAATTGCCAATATATTCCAAAAACGATCTAACAAATATTCGTTTCATATATATTCTTCGGTTTTTGTGATTTATCCAAACACTCCACCGTTTGAGTTGCGTTTGTAAATATTCCAAACTTTCATTGTCAAAAGAATCAGTGCAAAATTTTATATAACTATCTTTTTTATCCAATGATCCATCACCAAGATACCAAAAAAGAGCAACAGTATTGGTTATTTGTAAATTTTTTGGGACGTGTTTTTTGTTATTAGGATACCAATTTTTCCAGATTCGATTGAACACGATATTACTCTTTGTTCGAATCGCGAAATTGAAATAGGTCTTACCCGTTCTTTTGTCATATACTTCGCTTTTTACCGGTCCTTTGCAGTATCGCAAAGTGGTATATTCTTTTAACTGCTCCCAAACATATTGCACATGCTCTTGTTGACTACTAGAATATGCAAAATATGAACTATTCCCTTTGGTAAAAATACCACCATCACCCAACAAACACCCCTGAATAACTTCTATTTGTTTTTCTGTTAAACTTATTTCTTCATTCGCCATATCACTATTTAGTCTGATTGGCAAATGTTTTCCTGTTTATACAAACATTTATTCGTCAAAGTAAAACACTTCAGTAGTTGCTGTAGTTGTTTGCCTATCTTTATTGAGAAATTCTACAGCTTGTTCATATGATTCACAAGGATGCTCATCGACACCCAAAAGGTGATAATAGATAGGTAAAATCCACAATCTTTTTTGTGGAAAGAATTTACCTTCGTCAGACAGAATCCTATATTTTGGTTTAACCTTCCACATAATCAGCTTTGCTCTGATCATCTTCGCGTAATTTGTATTTTGCGGTTCCACCATAATAAACAATGGGAACTACAGGATTTGGCGGTTCTTCGGTTTCAATGGTATATACCCCTCCACACAATGGACCACCAACACATTCGATTTTTTGTACTGTTGCACTCATATTTTATTCGTCTTCGTTTTCAAAATCATCTCCGTCATCGGCAAAATTGCTAACAATTTCATCAGCCAAATCATCCAGCAAATTAGACCATTCTTCGTTGTCTTGCTGTGTTGAGGGTAGAACATCCATCAATTCTGCTTTGATTTCGGATTCATCCATATCATATTCAAATGATAATTCATATGATCGATTTGACAATTTACCGATCAATTTTGGACTTGCAGTGATTTCGTCATAATCCGCAATTGCTTTTTCGATGTATACTTCGTAGTCTTCTATCTTCATAATTTTTATATTTAGCAGTTACTTAATCTTTTTTTGTTTTGATGCAAGATTATATTGCGACACCCGCTCTTATCGGTTTGTTTCGATCTTCGTGATAGCTATTTGAAACCGCAATTATACGTCCTTCTCTGGTTTTGTAAAGCGGAATATTGCCTATGCTCATCATTCCCGTCCAAATATGAATGTCAATTCTTCCCTTCCAACAAACATGAATTCCAAATGAAACGTCTTTCGTTCCAAAATTTGTCCATTTGAAATTGATCCATTTATAAAACAACATAGGATTAAACTCGCACTTTAATGTTAAACTCGCACTTTAACTTTCGACAAAGATCAGTATAATATTATCTTGTTTCGCAACATTTACAACAGCATTCCACCGTTTGTTCTGGTTGTGGTGGATTGTGGGGTTGATATGAGGCAGTGAGCAAACCGGCACCGCAAAACCCCGCTGTAAGTGTAAATCCAATTACCACCAATTCTACGGAATTAGAGAAGATACCGATTATTAGGGCGATATAAGAAATCACACACAATACAAAAAGAACAGTAATCATATTATAAACTTTCGTGTTTGGCTTTCAGATATTCAAGAAGTTTCTTTTCTTGTTCTTCCTGATATTTCTTATCTTCAGTATATTCTTCCATATCCCAAACATAATCTTCGTTTTCGATGGTTGTCAGTTCCACCTGAAACATATAAATACGATCTGTTCCGTTAAATATGCGGAAATGCTGTCCTCCAATTTCGAACACATCACCCCAACCGGGAACAGGATAAACTTCACATACCTGTTTAGCAATCTTAATCTTTTCGGGCGGTTTCGGAGGTTCATAGCAATTCCTAGCAATAGCCGCAACGAGTTTTGATAAATGTTTTTTGATATTCATTATTTTTCCAATTTAAAATATTTCTTTATCAGATTGCAGATGTGTTCATTTGGATAAGTTACATTCCTCGGAATTCTACAAACTCCACGACTAACCTTGGCTTTGCACTGTCTCAAAAGTTCCAATGTCGGAGTTTCATATTCCAACATCATACCCAAAACAGTAATTGCTGCCGACCTACTGATTCCCGCATGACAATTTACATGAACATGTTCATCAGTCAAACTTTTAAATAGCTTGGCGCAATATTCAATATCGTCCATTGACACTTGACGATATCGTTCATCAAATCCAGTATCATTAAATTGAACAACATGAAATTGCTTTTCAGACCACTTAGGATCATGCCGTTCAGTGAAACAGGGATGACTTTCTTGATCAGCCAGACACAGATAAACATCTGCTCCTTCTGGAATATTTGTAATACCGCTAAACGTGATGTCCATAATTAATTCGATTTGATCCAACGATTGGATTTCAACTTGATAAGCATACCTTCGTTTTCCATTTCAGTCAACACAATAAATGGATCAGCAATGCCCAATTTTTCACCCACCTCATTTTCATCAATGGCAAACATATCATTAAACATTGACATGACAACCGAATGATATGAGGTAGGTTCCACAATTTCTTGCACTTCTTCAGGATTATTGGAGAAATCATATCCTTTATCAGTCATGATCAATTCCAATTCCTTCAGAAATCCTGTGCGATTCTTAGAAGTTTTGATGATCCTTCTTCCGTTTTCTGTCAGAAACAATTCGAGATTGATATCAACAACATGACAAATATCGCTTGATCCTTTGAATGTTCCTGCTTTTGTCAAATGGAGGATTGTTCCAATAGAAAGAGGATTCTCAAAATCAGAAGTCAGTTCACGAATCTTTGTTAAGACATATTGAGGAACATTGCGCTTGGTTTTAGTTGTAACCAAACCGGGAAAGCTGTCCAAAATAGCGATTTGTGTTTTTCTTTCCTTCAATTCATCAGAAATCCGATCAATATCGTTCATGTTGACAAGAGGGACGTTTGAAATACCAAGACGTTTACAAGCCATGGACAACATAAAGATGATTTCCTCATTGGAAATATAAGCCACACTAGCACCATTTTCAGCGTGTTTGGAGAGGTATTGGAGGAGAAACGTAGATTTTCCCGCTCCTTTGGTTCCCGTCATCGTAAACGAAGATACAGGCAGAAGACCACCAACTTCACCACCAAACAATTCATCTAGTGGTCCATGACCAGTCATATGCCGTTGAAAGAAAATATCTGGCACATCGATTTTATCCGATGTGTTCCAGTTATATTCACCAAACCGCTTTTCGTAATCAAGTTGCGCTAATGCAGACATACCGTATTATATGCTTCGAAGAGAACAAGTCAAGCTTCAATATAAAGAACGTGCAATAGAAAATTTGATTGCATTTTTATATGGAACTTTCTGGAAATGATGATTTTCGTCTATATTTAATATGATATCGTCATCCCAAATGTCTCCTTTTTCCGCTATATATTTTTTGATTTCTGCTATATTGTGGTATTATCAAACATATCACGAACGAAGATAACATCTTCGGGTTTACCATCTTCATCAAACTGAAGATCCAACCCATGGATTTCGTCCTCTTCATCTTCACCGTGATTAGAAATAAAATGTTTAACTTTTTTGGGAAGAATTGTCAAATGAACAGTATCATAACAATCTTCGGAATCTCGAATAAAAAATGTTCGTTTAAAATATTTTTCCTCGTCTATGTCAAATTTGTTGTTATTATGATATTGTTGTTCTAATTCGGTTATGTGATTTCCAAAAATATCTAAACCATCGCGCCATGTTCCACTACGATGAATATATTCGCCCAAATGATTCATTTTTGGACCAATGATTATATTGTGTTGTTCTTTAAAGAATTCATATAGCTTTTCGTTGCTATCCAGTATGTCATCAGGAATCATATAACCATGATCCACATAAACAAACATCATAAAATAAGCATTCTCATTCAATTGTTCGCTTTCTTTATTCAATCGTTCTATATCTGCCGCCGAAAGCTTTAATTGCTGTGCATACGCTTCATACACATCGTTATCGCAAAACGTATGTGAACATCGCTGTGCAACCACATATGGCCATATAAAGTCATACATGGATTTTTTCACACAATCGACGCTTGTTGGATGATAATACATCCCATCACATTCATATGGTGATGCGTATTTAATAATATCAAATTTGAATTCGGATAATTTCATACATTATTCTTCACCCATTCATCCAATGAAGAAAATTCATATTCATCCATTGAAAGCCTTTTATTTCTTATTGTTTTTCGACAGGATGGGATGGAGGAAAAATCATATATTTTTCTGTAATGTCGGGTGTTCCCATATTTCCACAAAAAACCCACCAAACTGATCCATCCTTCTGACGAACAACAAATGTGAATCGACTATCTGGTGTAACAAAGATTTCCGTTGTTTTCATTTCGGTTACAACAGTTTCACGACATTTCATATTATTGGTTCCATCACAAGAGGACAGGAAACAAGAAACAATGCTGACCAAGAGAATAAGTTTGTTTTTCATATGTTAAATTGTGTAATTAACTGCAACTTTACTCGAAATTGTTTTATTGTCAACTCGTCCTGCTGCCAATTCAACAACACGTTTGATAACCTTACCCATATCTTTCTTGGTTGTTGCTCCAAGTTCTTTGATAGTTTGATCAATCAATAAATCCAATTCATCTTCAGTCAAGGCTTGTGGAAGATATCCTTCCAAAATAGAGATTTCGTATTTCTCCACATCAACCAATTCTTGACGATTGGCTTTTTCATAAAGAGCAATTGAATCTTCCCGTTGCTTAATTTGTTTGCGAATGATAATAATCACCGCTTCATCAGTCAAAGGATTGCTAGCATTTCCAGATTGAAGAGCAGCATTTGTGAATGCACTCTTTAGAGAACGCAAAACTGCAACTTTCTTGTCTTTGGATTTCATAGCAGATACAATATCTACATTAATTTGTGCTTGTTTTGTCATATATTAATCGTGTGATGCTTTGAATAGAACTGCCGTAACGCATAAAATGCAGACGAACAATGCAACCACCAAAATGACGACAGGATCACTGACAATTTGGGGCAACGGTTGGAGATAATCAACGATTGGATCAATATATTTGTAATAGAATGGGCTCATTTTTGTTTTTTTGTTAACTGAAATTCAATATAACGCTTTTGGTTCGTTTTGCAAGGGAAAACGTGTCGTCTCCCAATTGACTATTTTTAAAATACACCAAAAGCTGCCATAACAGCTTTAGCATGTGAATCTATCTTCTGTTTAGACCCCATACATTCTTTATAGAATCGTGATCCCGGTTGCCAACAATAGCCGGGGCAACACAAATCACATGCATAATCGCCCCTCATAAGAACCCAATTTCCATCAACCAATTTCTTGGCCTCAAACCCATAACCATAATCTATAGATGTTTCAATTTCGTCGGGAGTATTAGTGTCATGCTTTTTCAGAAAAGCCAAGAATTGTTCAACCAATTTAATTATTTTTTTAATCATAGAATTTCATTTTATTGTGTCCGCTAAACCACATTGGAGCCTCACGTTTTGTCCATTTGGCGAAAGGTTTGTCGTAAATGTAAAACAATCGATATTTATGAACGGCATCTGCCGAATTAAAATCGGGATGTTTGCGACAGATTTTATCTTCCGCGATAGCAATTGGAAATGCGGTCAAATCCGACTCAGAAAAGGACAGCAAGCGTTTGTTGGCTTGGCACCATTCGATCACTGCTTGCGATTTGTGGACCTTTTGGTAACGATATGTGTATTCGTAGCACAAGGCCAATCCATGAGTTACAACCCAATCAAAATTGGCAGAGGAACGGCGAGCAAAGATATTGCACGGATGATTGTTGTGAGTCAATTTATACGGCGCAGGAATATTGTGTTGCCAAAACACTGAACATAAGATCTGAGCGTTTTCAGTGGGCATTTTCACCACATGTTTGTTGCACTGCATTTGTGCTGCATCCACTGGATGGTCGGCAAGAAGAAAAATATTCACAAAATTTATTTTTTATCTGACAACAGATCTCATAGGTCAGTGTGGTGAAATCCCACATACAACAGTGCTTGAGTTATGATCATCAGAAAGATGAACAGTATCCACGATTTGGAACTTGGTTCGACTTGCAAATATGCAAAGTCCTCGGTGAATTCTCGTTTCTTGTAATTGTCATAAATTTCCTTTTCGATGAGTGGAATGATATCGTTGTTTATTGTATTTTGAAGGAGAATCGATTCGATGTTCTTTTTACAGATATCGCTCTCACTCCACCCAAAGACTTTAGCCCATTTCGGCCCATATGTCAACACCAAATCATTTTTCTTTCCACCTAACCACTTAGCCTTTTGCCATTCTGCCATCATGGTTTCTCGACTATCAAAGCCAACAATGATCACATTGACTCGCTTGATAGGACCAACCCTTGCGCACATTTCATCCCACAATCTGGTTGAAATCGTTTTGAACGTAATCCCCATCACTCGATTGGATATCCACGGATTCTTATTCTCGGGATATGGAAAGATTGGAATATTGTCGCCAACTTTCACGAAATTGAATACACTTGGCGTAGCCTTGATTCTGTTTTCAAAATATCGAACATCTGTAATAGGCTCAACAAAACCATCTTTCAAATATGTCTTATAATCATATGGATCACCAGAAATCATTCGGGAATTATGTTCCATAGTTGTTCTGTCTCCTCGCTCTTTCAACTCATTGCCAAACTTCTTCACAAAATATTCATATTTTTGCTGTGTGATATCGTAAGAAGTGTTGATATTGGAATATGCAATCCAAGATGCTGAATGCCAACGAGAACGAGGGGACCAATGTGAAAATACTTGGCGAGAATGCCTTGTTCTATTTTTCCCTGTTCCAGAATAATAATATTCTGTCTTATAAATGGCTTCTTCATAATATTCATGCCATTTTGGCACAAATACTGCCTGTGTGATTTTTCCCGACCATGTTTCGTAATCGCCTACTTGACTATGAAACGAATAATAATGAATTGAACCTGCAACAATAAAGGAACAACCCGCACCGATTAACCATTCTTTCCATGATACTTCACCGTTTGTGACAAAGACTAAGATAAGTCCAACCAAAATTGGCAATAAACAGAAAATATAAAGTAAAAACATTTAATCGGGCGGGTGTTTGGTTTAGTTCTAGCGTTCAGCCTTGGAATTGAAGAGCATTACATCATCATCCTTGCCTGTAGAGAACGTTTCTTCTGTCTTAGAAGACGTAATCACCTTTGGATCGATATGTTTGAAGCCCATCATACCCAATAGTGAGCCTCGTGGTTGTGTGACCAACAGCCCATTATATTGTTCAGCAATGGACACCAATTCGTTTTGCTTATTGGTCCAAGTGTCTCGACTACCTGTGATGATATTCATCAGTTTGTCATAGATACCCAAATCCAAGTTAGGAACGGATTCTTTGATCCATGTCATCATCTGATTGTCACCACCAGTTGAACGAGCACCAGCATATCCCTCAAAGACTTCTTTGAAGGCGTTTTTCTTCTGTTCGGGGATTTGTGAAGCCTGCTGAATTTTCTTCCACATGTTGTCAAATTCGGCTGAATTCGATTTCACCTTCATCTCATACGTATTTTGCAAAGATGCCGCAGTGTTATAGGTGGCGAACAGATACCATAGAGAACCAAGTCCGACGAATACCACTGTTGCTGCTGTGCAGAGTCCGATAATAATTTTGTTTGTCATAGGAGATAAGTTATACCTTATAGCAATTTAATCAAGCGGTTTTCGTTGACATCACATGTTTAGATGATATATTGTCTTATGAACATGACACTTTTTAAATGGATTGAAAAAGAAATTGCCAGAAAAGAAAAATCAGCAAAAGCTGAAGGTTTAACTCGGGAGCATAAAGCCGCTTTGAATGGAGCAATATCGGAACTGAAAAGAGTTAAAGAATATACGAAAACTCATGCTGTGGGAACTCCATTGCCACCTAAACCAATTGAACCGGAGTTTAAAACCTCAACAGCCAGAGAACAAATTTTCGAATTAATCAACAAAGAACGCCAACGTCAAGACGCAAAATACGGTTCTCTTGACCGTAAAAAGCAAGCACTTGCAGGATACATGCTTATTATGAAAAAAGAATTGGCAGAAGCGGAAGATGGTTGGATGAAAAATAAACAGTTTGGTCAACTATCAAGTCTTTGGATGAAGGTAAAGGTGTGCATATTCACGTTAAACCTACTCATACCGGCAAGTTCGTAGATGAAAACAGTTGGTGGCTTTACGATTTCAAATACGAACCCTCATTCGATAGTTACTCATACAGCTTTACATGGGTAGCCGAACCAGAAAAAAAATTACATTTGGATTTGGGCACACAATTCTACAATGCAGTAGAAAAAGAAACCAAACATTACGGTGAGCGAACAGGAACACTAGAAATCCTTTTACTCAGCTTCTTAACAGAATATGTTTACAGCCTTTATGATTATAAATGGCTCAATAAGAATTGTTATATCCAAGCGGCAAAAATCATCAAAATTGATGTTCATGGCGACTCATATTGGTTTCACATCGAACATAATCGCAATAATGTTCCTGTGTGGAAATGTTTTATTTGGCAAAATCAAGGAATCGAACAAATCGCATTATGAATCGTGACATTTTGAAATCGGACATAAATAGATTTTATGTCCGATTTCCATGTCCCATCTTTCAAGATCCTAGAAATAAACGATGTTGAGGCATTGTCTCAAACGATTCCTTGGTCTTTGTCAGATTTAGCCATTCCCCAAGCTTGGAAATCGTCTGAAGGAGAAGGAATAACGATTGCCCTGCTTGACACTGGTATGGCGCATCACGACGATCTGAATATAAATATAGATGCAACATCTGTATCATTGGTCAAAACAGAACCATCACCATACGATTTCAACGGTCATGGAACCGCATCATCGGGAATCGTGGTATGTGAAAATAATAATTACGGAATTGTTGGTGTTGCACCTAAAGCCAAAATATTAAGCTTGAAAGTCCTGAATCGTAGTGGTGGCGGATCAAACATAATAATCGAAAAAGCTTTAGAATATATTTGGAAAAATAGGGAAAAAATTGACATAGTAAATATGTCGCTCGGTTCTAGGAATCCACTTTCTTCTTATGGAATAGAGTTGATCAAAAAAATAACCGATTACGGAATACCTATTGTTGCTGCGGCTGGCAATAAACCAAAAGATGGTATTCTTTATCCAGCAAAATACCCTGAAGTATTTGCTATAGGTGCATACGGATTTTCGACAGAGAGACACTTGGCAGATTTCTCCGCAATGGGTCCAGAGATCGATTTTGCTGCCCCCGGCATGAACATCACGACAACATGGCTCAACAACCAATATGCCGTCCTCCAAGGCACTTCATTTGCTTGTCCTTTCTTCTCAGGCATCATTGCACTCTTACTTTCTAAAAATAAAAAAGAGAATAAAAAACTTTCCGTTCAACAAATAAAAGATATTCTAATAAAAAATAGTATCGATGTGGGAGAACCGGGTAAAGATGATAAATTTGGTTATGGTATTATCAACATCAAATCATTGTTTTGTGATTTCTCTGATCCTGAACATCCAATTGTCAGAAAAAAAACTTGGTGGGAAAAAGTGAAAGAAAAATTCAAATTTAAATCCTAAATAAACATATGACTTTAGTTGAGTTTCTTTGTTTATTTCTGGCTATGTCGGGAATTACCTTCACCATCGTTCATTCGAAAATAATGGATATTATCGGATTGCGTCAATGGTGGTCAAAGTTTCCATTCTTTCGTGATCTATTTCATTGTAGTTTTTGCACATCATTCCACATAGGTTATACATATGGAATATTTTGTTTCTTAGTCAAACTGGTTTCTGTGAATTTGTTTTATGCGCTGACCATTCCATTTGCTGCTTGTGCATTCGTGTTCTTATGGGACCGAATAGTTATCACATTGGACAAATAAATTGACATTGCTTTTCCATGTGGTATTATGGATGAATGAAAATCATAAAAATATTATTTTCTTCGTTGGTGGTTTTGGGATTGACACAATGTTCTTCGGTTCCTTGTGTTAAGAAAAAAACCATTCCTGCTCGAATTACAGCATATCATGCTAAAGAATCCGATCATCTGAAGTATGAAAATAAAAATGCCGTTGGATCGATTCTAAGAAAGGGACAGGTGGCAACAGATTGGTCTATTTTGCCAGTCAACACACGAATCAAATTTGATGGAAATGAATATATTGTGACAGATTATGGAAGCGCATTATGTTCTAAAAAATATGCTATGCCCATTGTTGACTTGTTTGTTGATAATAAACGAGAAATGAAACAATGGGGTGTCAAATATATGGACATCGAAATATTAGAATGGGGTGATTGGCAAAAAAGTAAACAAATTCTTGCTCCTCGTTTGAAATATAAACATTGCCGCTATATGTATGATAATATCAAACTATGAGCGAAGTTAACGAAACACCAGAAAAAAAATGGGAAAATCTAGTCGGATTTATGACCATTTCCGACGAAACACAAGTGGAGAATTACAAAAAATTTTTTCAACATAAGGAACAAGATGGCCAGACATTATTCCCTTTCTATAAGCAACAAATCAAACAAGATACGATTTTGCCATCCGCCGTGTATTACATGTTTAGCAACCACCAGTAAACTCGGCACTACCCATAGTCATAGTTGGTCCCGAAGAATCAGTACAAATAGAAGTGAAGAAGCATCCTCCGCTACCACAATTCCCAGAAAATAATTGTGGTATCCCTGTACTATCAACGTATGATCCCGATGCTTCTCCATTCTCATCACCATATATTATATCCGGGTGGAGGAGTTGTTGAAGGTGGAGGAGTTGTGGGTGGCACATATCCACAATCTGGACTGTTGTAAACTGTATCGGTATATGATCCTCCTGTTCCATCCGCATAAAAGTTTATTAGATCATAATTACTACAATATCCATACAAAAATGTTCCATATGAAGGTGGTGGCGGAGGAGTTGTAGTTGGTGGCGGAGGAGTTGTAGGTGGCGGAGGAGTTGTGGGTGGCACATATCCACAATCTGGACTGTTGTAAACTGTATCGGTATATGATCCTCCTGTTCCATCCGCATAAAAGTTTATTAGATCATAATTACTACAATATCCATACAAAAATGTTCCATATGAAGGTGGTGGCGGAGGAGTTGTAGTTGGTGGCGGAGGAGTTGTTGTTGTTGTTGTCGATCCAACTCCCCCACCGCTATTAATGATGGGTAAATTCGTAAGACGTAATCCCAAATTTAAATATCTCATATTTTAACAGGCGCAAAGTGCATCGGAGGAAGCTTCAAATGGGCTAAACTCATATGCAATAGCATCGCCCGAAGTCAACTGAATACCTTTGATTGGCGCAAACCACACATAACCAGCAGGAAATGTGATATTTTGAAATTGTGCACTATTCGCCATATAATTAGTAGCAAATTGAACCGCACTCACAACAGTTTCCGAAGTAAACGAAATAGCATAAAACGTGTAATCAGTATCAGGCACATTGAATGCGGTTCCCGTCAATGGTTTTTGGCCACTTCCCCCAAATGTCAATTCCCATCCAAATAATGAACGTCTATCGTTAAAAAGTGTGCTGTTGCTTGGGCGTATTTCCATAAAATATATTTACTTGTTAGGATAAGTTTCCTGCAACACTTTGATATCACATGGCGACAATTGTGTATTCCAACCCACACTATATCCATTCGTAGTCAATTCAGATGGCACCGGATATAACATTAATGAATAATCATCAAATTCTGAACCGAAAAATTGATTGCCATTATATCGATTCAAAACCTGTTCCCTGATCTGTTTCTCGTCCCATCCCTGAGTCTTCTTATAATAATTGATCACTTTTCGTTCATCCCAAGGAATGCCATTTTTAGGATGTTGGTGTTCATGCAGGAATCCAACAGCATGACAAACTTCGTGCAACGCTACTCTATCCCATTCAACATCATTATCATAAACCTTCAATCCCAAATTCATTGTTTTCTTGTTTTGGGGAACTGATCTATTTCCTATACCAACATAGCTATAATGACTATGCTCCTCTGCAAAAGAAACTCTAATATCCGAATCGCCTTCATCAACAAAGACAAATGTCAGATTTACATATTCATCAATTTTTTGAAATCTTTTCCATGCAAGTTTATGTTGTGCTTCTGTTCCATCAATAAACTTGACAGTTATATTTTCGTGTTGTGGCCAACGATAATTCATTTCACCCCACATGAGGGATTGCACCTCAGAATCCGCTACAATGGCCGTACACGTTTCGTTTGGACGATGAACAGCCTTCGACACTCGGGGAGCACTATCATTCGCCAAATGGCATTTATTTGATTCACAGGATGTCAATAAAAAAATCGACAGAAGCAACATTTGGAATATTTTTTTCATATTCCTATTTAGTAGATCAGATGCTTAACCAGCTTATACCTTATATTGAATGCTTCCAAAATAAATCTGAATTCCGACAAACATTCCTCTTCGCCACCACCCATAAGATAACACCCCGAATATTGTTTCAGCATTTTTATACTAATGTCGGGAATACTCAACATATCATCCGACATAACAATTGACGACACATCATTCCATTCATCTCCGAACAGCTTTTGCCACTCGTCCTCTGTCACATCGCGACTATCATAATTCCTTGTCATAACCATATATCTTATGGCTTTGATTATGTTTTGTCTGGACATTCCAGCATCCATCCAATTCCGAAAAAACGCATAAACTTTCTCTTTAAAATCAATACGCTCAACGTCTTCTTCAGTCATTCCATGTTCCATAAAATATTCTATTACTTGATATTTTTCATCTCCACCAATATCAGGTCCATTAAAAAAACAAACAACTTGTCCTTTATGTGCCGACACAAATTGAACGAAATCCTCCATGATATGCCGACAACTCGAATCATATAAAGGTTGAATGTCAACAACTATAGCTACAGTATTCGCATTACTCTCACATAAAAAATAAAATTCCTTAAAAGTCATATTCCTATTTACAGAAAAAGCCGTTCCCTTTTCAGAGAACGGCTTTCAGATTTTTATATTCGATTTATGCGAATTCAGGAACGATGTGTCCTTTATTCCCAATTGTAAACGGTCTGTTGATAGAAGGAGCCATCCAAACATATTCTGGATTGATTCCCATCAAATGACCCAAGGTTGAATTAAAATCATTGATAGTAACCGGTCTGTCCACAACCTTCGCGCCAAATTCATCGGTTTTACCAACCACTTTTCCACCAAGATCCAAACCACCAACGATTGAACTGAATGCACCGGGAGCATGATCACGACCACTATTCTGATTCAAACCATTGTTATTATGTGCACCAGAAACATCAACAGTTCTTCCAAATTCAGTTGTAATAACAACCAAAGTTGTTTTCAACAAACCCTCTTTTGCTAAATCTTCAAACAGTGCAGCAATCGCCTTATCAAAATATTCTGACTTACGTTGCATATTATCACCAATATCATTGTGCATGTCCCAGCCACCTTCGTTGAGTTCTACCATTCCAATATTATTCTTCACCAAACGTTTAGCCAGCAAACAAGCCTGACCAAATGTTGAACGTCCATAACGATCTCTATCGGCTGGCGACTCTTTATTCAAATCGAATGCTCCCAAATCCTTTGATTGCATCAACTTCAATGCCTCATCATAAACAATAGAATAATTGTTTACATCAGCAATATTATATTGCTTTCTGAACTTACCATCCAATGCCTTCAAGGTTTCAACTCGTTTATTGAAGATTGAATTTTCAACAGATGCTTTGCTGAATTTGACACCTTCATTTGGATTGAGAATGGACAATGGTCCAAATTTCTTATCCAAATATCCTTCACTAGAATTAGCATTTCCCAAGATTGTAACATAATCTGGAATTGATTTTTCTTTATCCTCTTTCAACCAGAAACGAAGTGAACCAAGAGTTGGATGAATGGTCAATCCATTTCGAGGATATGAAGTTTTCATCAGATATGATCCACCTTCATGGGAACCATTCTTAGATGTCATGGAACGAATGATAGAGAATTTGTCGCCATGTTTTGCCAATTCTGGAAAGTATTGTGAAATCTTTTCACCGGTTGGTAAAACAGAAGGCTTGATTCCACCGTTGGCTTTAGGATTTTCTTTATAATCCCAAGTATCCAAATGACTTGCACCACCGTTGAGGAAAATATAGATTATGTTCTTTGCTTTTCCATAATGTTCCCCTTTAGCTGTGGGAATGATTTGTGCAGCATTGCCAAGAGAAGGTAGGGCAGAAACACCCAAACAACCCCATGCCATTTTTTCCACGAATTGGCGGCGTGATATTTCATTTTTCATGTTCAGTTCTTGTTCCATATGTGTAAACTTATTATACTTACGTTAGTTCAGCTTTCTTTCAAAAAATCGTCTATCCTTGACTATTTTTATAAATTTCCATTGCTTTGTCTTGGGCCTTTTTCACCAATTCTTTTATAGATCTGGAATTAGTCTTTCTCATCAACCTTGCAATATCATATAATACATCTTGTGCTTCCTGAGTCTTGACCGATCTCATATTGTGAACATCCGCCTCAACACCAGAATGAAAATCGAAACCATACGCTCTCTTATGCCAGAAGTCGTTTGGTGTTGGATCTTTCAACCATTCACATGTTTTTCTCAAATCTTCTATACTCCTTGCCATATAATTTGATTTATATGGAATATTATATTCGACAGAATTGGGATCTTCTGGTTGAATTGCTCGTCTTTTGTCCACCAATTTATAGGCATCCAAATTATTGTAAAATATTATGTCAATCTTCCCCTGTTTAGATTGTTCGATAAGATCATGAACCATTTTATGCATTGGGTCTTCTCGTTTTGGAACGAATACATGTAAGGCTACAATATATTTCGCTGCATTTCTGATTGATGGTTTTTGTGACCAAATTCGATCTTCATTTTCATCGGCAGATCTATGTTTAGATGAACGAGCAATACCCCAATAATCTACAGGCTTGATCTCGTGATTCTGTGATAGCAACGTTCCATCCAATTCAAACTTACAATTTGGATTGGCATGATAATCATTGACAGTATATCCACCATTTGGCAATCTACTAGTTGACAAATAAAACATCTTTCTTCCATGTGAATTATCAGACGATGTTCCTCCCGCAAATGTTAATTGGAAGGTATTAGTATTGATTATACTTAAAGCCGCACCCAAAGATGTGGCATGGTAGAGTGGTCTATGCGACTCATTAACCAAATCAAACAACGTATCAAACAACATGTTTATATTTATTTCAACATTCTAATAGTACATGTCAAATCCATTGAGGTTGCTTCCAATGATCTCTTGAATGCAGGCCACACCTCAATAAAATGATCACCATACACACAAATGCTAACATGAATGCGATGATACCAATCGGGTCCATCGTCCTCAATGTCAATCAACGCAGAAAACTCATCACCAAAATGTTCCTCTATGACATCTCCAATAGATACTTTTTTCTTTTTGGAAATTCGTATTTCCCCATCAATATTGGCCCATACACTCATAAATTATTTCTTTTTGAGATAATCTAAATCAAAACAATTCAACAACTGCATACCATACGTCATTTGCCCCAATTTACAAGGCGGTTCATATTTTTGTAATTTATTAATCAAATCCGAAACTATCGATTGCCCCTCATACATTATCACATTTTCGCCATCATCCAAATTCATTTCTTCATCAGTGACAACAATCAATCCAACAATGTATTTTTGAAGAACCTTTCCATCTATTTCAACATCTTGTTGCCGATAAACTATCCCTTTTATTGCTTCTTTCATGACATATTCTATCACACCTAATCTAAATCACAAGTTATTTTTGATGTTGTTTTGAAAGTCGTATATTTCTCCTACATCTTCCCCTCTTTCTTTAAAAATTTTCATTAATTCACGCCATTTATCATATTTTCTCTGCATCACAAAAGAAGCATCTTTATACAACCAGTGATACAGTTTAATTAACGTGCTCACTTTATTGGTCTGTATATTGAATAGATTCGCATTGCTTTTCGATTTTCTTTTTATTTGAGATACACAAAAATGTTCATCAAATTCTTTCTCTAAATAAGATTTTAACTCAAAAATAAATTTTTCTTGTCCCATTATAGACCAACTCCCTTTTGTTATATCTCCATGTTTTTTTCTTTCTCTGGTATAAACTGATATGTTTCCATCGCCCTCAAAATATCCCAATATAAAATGGCGCATGAATTCTTTTTTTTCTTTTAAAAAATTAGGAAATCCTGAGTCGGACCAACTTTTTCTTGGTTGAAGCCCCAATCTCAAACAATCGTTTAAAATCGGAACATTACATATATCTAATCCGTACGATCCTCTACAATTATATACCTTTCCGTTTGGAAATTTTTTTCGTTTGGGTGCGATATAACGAAACTCTGCATTAGTTTTGAATAAATATGACTTAATATAATTCAGATAACCAAAATCGTGCTCGCTCAAAGATAATTTTAAAACATAGGAAGTAGTTTTTGAAACACATCCATCGGCAAACAATAATCCCAATAGCTGAACGTTTTGATCATCTAGTGTGGAAAATAGACTTTCATTATAATTATATTTTATATTTGATCTAATATCTATTTTATTATTCTTTAAATGTTTTATAATCGCCCATCTACCTATATTCAGTTTTTGTTGAATCTGCCGACAACTCATTCCAGCAGTGTAAAGTTCTTTAATAGAATCTATTTTATCTTGTGTTAGATTTCGGTTTTTTGACCAATCGGTGAAGAATTTTACATTATTCCTATTTAATATATTGTAAATCTTAGAATCAGAAAATCCACTCAACCTTTCTAAGTCTTTTACTTTTATTTTTTCGCGATAAAGTTGGCAAATTTGGGCATCGGAATACATACAGGATATTACTATTTATATAATAACCCGGTTATTGTCGAAAATAGTTGTTTTATTTTCTGAACAGCATCTCATGGGTATTCATCAAAACCCATATCAGATCTTGCACGTTCAGTTTATTGACAAGATCACGTTCAAACATGCCAACAGGACGACCCATAATTGACACAAAGATAATGTCTTTGTTGCGATGTTCTCTTTCGTAGGCTTGAATGACTTGACTCTTTTTATCCGCAATGATTCCCATTAAAGGCGAATTCATAAGAGTCAACAACTGTGTTATACTACCCCCACTCTCACCAGAGTCAATCAAAACTCGTTCACTTGCACCAAATTCTTTCAAAAATGTCGCAACAAAACCATTATTTCTATTCAACAAGAAACATGCTCTAACCAATTCAATTCCATTAAAACGAAGAAAGTTGTCATTCAATGACTTCTCATAATCTCTTAACTTGGCAGTTCTATCTAACAAATTCTGCCCCGTAACTTCATTCCAATCTATCTCAAATAAATCAGCATACTTGTCAAAAGATATTCGAGAATAATTAGGATCTTCCAACACAAGTGTTAAAACACTATCCCAAATTTTATATGCATCCAATCTCTTCACCAGAACGGCTTCATTCTTGTATGCTTCTCTACTACCCAAATAAGCAGGACGAGAATAAAAATCGGACAAGACAATCAGCTTCACCAAAGAACGAATAGAATAATTATTCTGCTTCAAATACTGATCAAAAAAGACAACCAATTCTTTATTAGTAGAACTATTCTTATTGAAATTAGAAATAGATTCTGGATAAAACAGATTATTACCAACGATATTTTCCCAAATTCTATTTGATATAGTTGAAGAGAAATCATCATGTTCGATCACCCATTTGGCAAAGGTCGAACGTTTATTTTCCTTCACATCTTTGATCTTACCGTCCAATGTAGATGCAATCGCTATTTCACCGGGTTTCGCATTGGTATATGCATAATCGGGTGGATAAATGACTTTCTTATTAGGATCATCGGAAATATTAAACAAATTTGAAGACATCAGTTGTCGAACATTGTTGTCAATACGATCTGTCTTAGTGATGGCTTTTATCTCATCGTCCACACGTTTCTGAACATCGCGGTAATCTTTACGATTTTCTCTATTGGTATTATTCAGAAAAGCGGCCAATTCATAGAATTGCTTCTGCGTATATGGATCAAAAGGCGAGTCGTGACAAATTGCACAGGAAGTATCCTTTCCTACGAATATTTGCATCGTTATGGCCAAATTATCGAATGCCATTCCTTCGTCTCTAATAAAATAAGATGACGCGGGATTATCCGTTATGCGCCCTTTCGCTATCAGCAGAGATTCGACAAATTTAGCATACGAAGTGTCATTTCTGATAAAATCACGCACATATTCCATATACGGAAATGCCTTCATTTGAATGCCGTCACCAAGCCGTTCTGGACGAATACGAAGTAAATCGGCCCAAAAATTATAAAAATTATTGGTGTAATCCTCCGAATAGACTATCTTTTCTACAATAAGTTGTTTTTTGTTGGGATGTTGACTCGTAACATATGCTTTTATTTCCTCTGTTGTAGGTATTCGCCCAGCCAAATCTAAATATATTCTTCTAATAAATGTGTAATCATCGACAGATTTGTCTGAAACCACAACGTTATGCTGTTTATAAGATACCGATAGAACGGTATCCAAGTCATTATATGCTTTAATGTTGGCTGTGGTCAGTATTAACGCAATCAGTACTGTTATCAATGTGAATAGTCTTTTCATATATTGTATTTATTTTTCCCTCTTCTATTAACGTTCTAATAGGCATTCGTCTTTCATTTAAAGATAATTTATTTTTTAGGAAATGACAATTCAAACATAATAATTCACATTTTTCGCTTTCTGTTAAAATATCTTTCCATTTTCGAGAACCAAGATTATTTTTACACAAAGTAAACCGTTTATCTTTTATATGATCAAAAGAAAAGATGTCGAGAATATCAGATCTAACACCACATCCCACACATGATCCTCCCGCTTTATCGACAAGATATTTCTTTCGAGTATTTCTCAACGTCTTTTTGTATATTGATCCCTGTGCCAAATTCGGCTTTTCTGCACACCGCATTTCGAAGTGTTGCAATGCATGGCAATTATGACACAGAACTTTTGTTTTTTTCTTTTCCTCAATTAACTCTGCTTTTTCATATCTTCCATAATTAGTTCTTGATAATGAAAATTTTTTGTCATATAGATGGTGAAATGCCAAACACGCTGGATCAAACACCTTTTCACATTTAGTACATTTATTTTCTTCCAAAAATTCTTCTTTTTGTAATAATGTCGTCATATTATGCTTAGTGTGACGACTGCTTTTGCGACACTTTTCGGAACAAAATTTTCCCAAAGAAACGAATATTGTCCCGCATTCTATACACGGTTTCTCTTTTTTTGTCGTGATACTATACCTTGTTTCGGTTTTCGCGCATTCTTTAGAACAAAACCGTTGATTAGAACGGTTTGTATGAAAAAGACAACCGCATCGTCCACATGCTCTTTCGTCTTTCATTTTTTTTACAGGTTTTTTAGATTTGAACAGACATTCTTCGGAACAATAATTTTTTGATTTATGTTCAGTGGAAAAGTCACATTCACACTGTTTACATTTTTTTTGTAATACGATTATCTCTCCTCTTTGTTGTTGTCTAACAAATAATATTTTACATTTTCTATTACAAAAGATTTTTGTTAGTTTCTTCGTTGTAAATTCTTCCGAACAGAATTTACAAGATTTTGATATGTCGGGACGCATTTTATCATCCTGTCCTTTCACACATTCTTTACTACAAAACTTTCTATTCTTTCTGTTTGGTTCAAACAGTGCGTCACAAAATACACATTTACGTTGCGTCATATCTCTATTTATACCAGTCTGCCACAAAAACCAAACAAAGATTATATATGACATCACTCTTAAAATATGAATCATTGTTGATCATATTAAATCGTTTCTGGCCCATGATGATCTACATGTAGAACCTTTTTGGGACGCATGATCTCCTGAATTTCAGCAAATTCAAGTGGATCAGGACTTGATTCAATGCTCAGATCATGATTCTTCCCCTTCATGTAATTATTTCTAATCCATTCGGTTTTCCTCAGATTGTTATGAACATGACCGTAGAGCATAAATGCGGGAGAATGTTTATCACCCATTTTATTCCAACTCAAAATCGGATAATGGGACATAATAACAATCTGTCCTTCAATCACAATTTCAAAATAATTTGGAATCAGATAAACGATTTTGTTATCATTCAATTGCCATTTATAACGCCAATGTTCGTCGGGAAAAATATTTTCACTTCGTAATTTTTGGACAATATGTGACCACCCCGAAGGATGATTTCCACCCATTACATATAATTCTTTAAAGTTTAGACTATACAGTAACTCAGTGAAAACTTTTTGTCCTTCTGTTCCTGCACCAACAACAGTATCCCCCAATAAAAATCCAATATCATCATTAGTCACTTTATCATTCCAACGTTTTCTTGTTTCTTTTTGTGCATGTTCGACAGAAGTGAAACTTCTCGGATTAAGAATAAAATCTTTTGAGTGTTTTTCGTGAATATCTGACCATACAAATACTTTACACTTATCGTTTCTGTTTATTTTTAAAAACTGTCCCATATCACCCAATATACATCAGTTCATTCTGTTGCCAAGCATTTTCATTGACAAAAATCACTTTTCCCTTAACTTATCGCATGACAGAACAGTTATATCATTTTGGAGAAGTGGAAAGTGTCCTCAATAACGAGGAATTGAAAAAAATGTGGGCAGCACTAAGAAAGCATGGCAAAAGATTAAAAAATGCTCGTTTCACATTAAGTCGTAGCTCTGGAATTGGAACCAATTTTTTTATGTTTTCCAAAACTGGTGAAGCTCTGGCAGATATAACCGATTATCATTCTTGGTAAATTTATGAAAGCAACCGAATTAGACAAACAAATTGACATCCTCGCGGCTAAATTACGCGATCTCAACGAAGCAAAAAACAAGGCCACTCGGCTTAAATGCTTTCATAAATGTGAAAGTTGTAAAAAACGAAGACATCTTTCCAAATGGTCTAAGATGAATTCGTACCATTTTCAGGACGATGTATATACACAAAATATGGTGTTGTCTGACATATTAACACTTATTTGTCCTTATTGTGAGCGACGTTCTTGGGCGCAAAAAGAATTGGGAGAATGGGATCGTTTAGAAGATAAAAAAGACCGATTGGATTTATATGATAAAATGAGAAGCTTTGAAAATGCTGGCGGCAAATTCGCCAAATATTATACCGATTATGATGGCAATTCTCATCGTGGGTATTATGTAGTACCGCCATATTCTGGAATATATAATTCCGAACAAACCTATAAGAATCTCACAACTGAACCGCCTTTTAAATATTAATCATGAACGATAAAAATAATAGATGGTTTCCAATTGGTTTGGCATTCGTATAAAATATATCCTCATAACAATATTTTTCGCCATGTATCTCTTTAGCCTTTCTGATAAATTCTTCAGAATTGCTCGTCCGTTTTGCACTATGACACATTTTACATGATTTAGATTTTAATATATTCCATGGTATTCTTTCTGATTCTGATTGGCATATTTTACAAATAACAATCATTGGAGTTCTATTATTAATATATACACTTTTACTAAAATCGTATATATGACCGCAAGTGTTGGTCAATTTTTCCATATATTGTTTTGAATCTGACGACATACCCATATTCATATTTATCAGATGAATAACAATATGTGGATTGCTCCACAATTAAATTAAAAATCGATGATATATTTGCAGCTTGTTCTTGACTTATGAAAGAGCGTAAAGAATGTTATTGTTATAATTGTGAAAAAGCCACTCCTCACATTTTCGAAAAAGGTTCAACAGAAAAAACCGATTATAGAGAATGTTTGAAATGTCATCACTGGATGTACGGAATCGGGTTTCAATATTCTCCACCAAGAGAAAAGTATGATATGTGATTAACTCTCCACGCATTATTCTATAAAACTCTCTAATATTTTTGCCAATAGCTGAAGATGTTCCACTTGTGCAGCGGTTATAGTTCTTTCTACCTTATCTATCGCACATATTGCCCCCACATTTGTCCCTGTTTTTGTCTTAAACGGAACACCACAATAAAATCTTATTTTTGGATCATTCTTCACTAATTCGTTGTCGTTAAAATTCTCATCAGACAAAATATCATTTATTATCAATGGTTCATATGAATCATTAAATAATGTGTATTGACAAATACTATCTTTACGATCTGATTCGTTTGTATCAACACCATATGATCCTTTAAAATACTGTTTGTGTTCAGCCACCACGGTTATCAATGCAATTGGTGTTTCACAAATATATGCAACAAGTTTAGCCAGATCATCATAAAAGGATTTGGGTTTTAACCATTTAATCGTGTCTATAACAGCAGGACGCTTTGTTTCTTCTAAAAGAGCTAATAATTGATACATATTCATATTTAGAAAACTTCTTGACTTCTCATTCTTTGTAGCGTAAATTGTAAATAGTTAAATAATATTGCGGGATCGACAAGTAGTTTAAGTCACGAGTTTCATAAGCTCGCACGCATGGGTGCAAATCCCATTCCCGCAAGAAACAGAAAATCACATTACTTCCACGCAGTCTGTTTTGGATGCCTTTAATTTGAAGGTAACTAAATATGTGATAAAAAAAGTTTTCAAGAAAAATGTTTGCATTAATTGAAAACAGCAGTAAAGTAGATAAATAGAAATACACAGTATATGTTCACCCAACAAACAACTTCTAATCGCCCCTCATCCCGCCAAGAGCGAGATTCATGGGGTAATGGTGGACAAGGATCGAATCAACATCCATCATTAATATAAACTAACGGCCCCCAAAACCCGTTAGTTTTAAACTAAAAAGGGTTTGGAAGAAAGGTTGTCCCTTCAAAAAAATAAACTAACAAAGGCTAGAGTTTCCACTACTAGTATTGGCTCTCTCGAAAGAGGTAGCAAAAATGATGAGGAAAATTGTAGTTTAGTTACTTCTTGCTACTCTCTGTTTTGGGTAATTTCAAATCAATCAAATATACAACAATATCGAGATACTTTTTAGAAGTGGAAGGTTTGACATATTTGTGATGTGATGTATCAATAATACACAACTCAATATTTTTATACAAACATGCTTGAAATTTTCTTTGGTCATTATTTTGTATTTGTTGTAATTTAGATTCACCAAATATAGGTTCATAATGAAATATACCATTAAGTTCAAATGCTAAATTTAAAGAAGGGATATAAATATCCAATTCTGAATCAATTGCTGTTTTATCAGAATAAAGTATTTCCAAATCCGGGTAACGATTGGTAAGCTGTTCTTCTATCCACTTTTCTAATTTAGATCTTCGATTACCTTTCTTTTTATGTGTGTTATTGTATGTTGCTGCACACGATTTAGAACAGAAGTGATTGTTGGTTTTTTTGAATTCGGTCAATGCTTTAGTAAACTTCTTTCCACATTCTTGACAAGAACACTCTTTCCTATTACCTTGGTCCAAAGCTCTACACTTGTTACTACAATAATATTTTTTATCAGGATTTAATTTTAATTCTCTATTTACATGATGCACTGCTTTAATTTTTGATTTACCACATTTAAAACATTTCATCTCAATCTTTGGTCTATTACGCATACTACTATTTAGTATTTTCAAATCCTTTCGTATAGACCATTCAAAAAATCAAAAGGAAGTGTGACAGAGCGGTAATGTGTCCGGTTTGAACCCGGAGGCCAACTAATCATCTTTAGTTGCGGGAGTTCGATCCTCTCCGCTTCCGCCAATTTTTAAACCATCGTAGCTCAGTGGTAGTAGCGGGAAATTGTTAATTTCTAGGTCGTACGTTCAATCCGTACCGATGGTGCCAATTTCAATGAGGTTATCGTATAATGGCATTACAGGGGCGTTTTCTGCCCATTGATAGGTGGTTCGATTCCCCTTCACCTCGCTTTTTAACAAACAAACACATAGCCAAATAGGCTTGACGGTAATTTACATTTAGGGATGTAAATTACCGTTGAAATATGGGACAATTGATGATAAGGTAAAACCCATAACACAACAAATTTCAATGAGGTAGTCGTCTAATGGCTAGGACAGATGATTTTCAGTCATCTAATGAGAGTTCGATTCTCTCCTACCTTACCAATTTATTATTTAAGCCATTTTACCCAAGCGGTCAACGGGAATAGTTTTGTGAACTATCGAGTAATCTTCGTGAGTTCGATCCTCGATATGGGAACCATTTCAATAAATATCTTAATGAACTTCAATAAACTCATTAACCATATTCTGGAAGATTATGAATCATTCGATTTTTCCGAAACTGTAGAATTTACAGATATGGCAGTTCAGAATATATTCGCCACATTATGGGGAGATTGGATTGAAAATAATTCACAAAAATCCGCCAAATATCGCGGAATTTTAAGTGGCAATGATGTGATGGAAATCGCACCCCATTATACTAAATTTCTGAAGCCAAAAGAAATACGTTCCTTAGAAAATAAGATCTATGGAGCAATCGCCACATTCGAAGAAGCCAACAAAAATACAGACATTCTAAAGTTATATGAATATGCACTTAGAATGGATGGACAAGATCCCCAAAATCCAGACGGTCAATCGACCAAAGAAATGTTTGGTTATTATGTGCTAATGAAAATGCTTGGCCATGGAGTATCATGGGAAGACAACCATGCAAAACCGGGATTTCGTTATCCACACATTGAAATCTCTTACCTAGAATTCCCTCAAAGCTTCCACGAAATCGAAGACGACAATCAAGAAGATGAGTCAGAAGAGGATGAATGGGAAGACGATGATGACGATGCGGGAGAAGAGTGGAAACGCTAATCGGTATCAGCCATCCATAACACAAACATCAAGGCAGCAAAGAACAACAGGGAACCAAATCCCCATGCTACCAACAATGACCAATCATAAGAATTATTCATAATTATTTGAAATATATGTAATGTTGTGAGGGATTTCTGCCACTTTGGCAGAAGGTAAAATAGACTTCAGAACATCTTTTCCTGAAGGATCATCAGAATGAATTATTAAATTTTCTTTTATACCACTATTTTTTAGAAATAGGGCGAATTTTTCCGTGGTTTCTCCCATTCTTAGATTATAATCGATAGAATACCATTTGATTTGAGCGGCATTATTAGCTACGTATGCGATTGCATCGGCACAATTATCCTTTTGGACGATTGTGAGCGGCAAACCATATTTGTTGAGATATGCTGTAGCGACTCTTGTTCGAAAATCGTCATCTTCTAAGATGAATAAAATTGGTGTTGTGAATTCTTCTTCGCAAACCAGATCACATAAAGCTTTAAATTCCATATTATTACTTATTATCTGTCGTCGAAAAAGTCAATCGTGTATGTTCTTTTGGTAAAAAGGTTGCCACACAATTAGTCTGCATACAATATACAACCCACATAATTTGGTCTTTGTATTGTATTTGCACTCTCCTATTTGGAATAGACAAATTTACAAAATCTTCTCGTATATGTTTGTTGTTTGCTACAATTTTTCCGATCTGTATGATATCATTTTCGTCTAAAGTAATATCATATCGCTCCTTTGCCCGTTTTATGGCATGTGCGATTTGTGCTAATTTATGGTCTTGTCTAGCTTTTTTCAACTTTTTTTGATGTGGAGTCATACTCAATGCATCACATGTTTGCTAAATCTTCCGCTTCTTTTCGGGTCAGCTTATGTTCTTCCATCAGCCATTTAACTTCTTCATCAAAAGTCATGGGAGTATATGATGCTGGTGTTGTCATTTCATATACCAACATAGCCATTATGGCGAAAATGAACATCATCAACAATACAAAAAACAGACTCATCATTATAGTTTAGCGGTTTTAAGGTTTTCGTCAATCATTTCTTCCGGTTGTTCTTCTTTTTCGAATGTTTGTGGCAGGAGAAGACTTCCATTAGGAAACAGAAGTTGATCAAGAGAAGGTTTAGGGGCAGGAGAAGACTTCCTCCACCTTGGCTTTTGAATCGAAGTATGCTTCGGATGTTTTACCAACAGCTTTCCAACATCCGTCAGTAAAAATGCTGAGATAAATGGTTACACAAACAATGATTAGACCTAGAAATGATTTGGACATGATGTTATTTAGTTTTCAAAATTTCAAAAAGATGCAGAATTCTCGCTAATATACGATCTCATCATCATAAAGGCTAAACATCTCTGTTCTTGTGATGCGTGCCAAGTAAATCCTTCCGCCTTCTCGGGAAGAATATAATTTTTATCGGTCATGCCATCAACAAACATGACATAAATCAACATCTTGTTGTATATCATTGCTTCACGATGATTGAATGTTTCTTCTTCATGAAACCAATCATAAAAATTATGTTCCATGTAATACCAGTCATAATCTTTCAAATCCGCAACCATCGAATGATCCCAATCCTCTTGCGCTATTCGATATGCTTCTTTGGCTCCTTTTAAAAGCTGTTCGCATTCACTATCTTGCAACGATCCTTTTATTTCAATGATGGGAAAACCAAACATCTTTGCCACCCACATTCTAACTTTTCTTTTTATTTTATTTTTCATTTGTAGATTCTCGCCAAATTTTCATCTGTCGCCAAGCTTTTAAACGAAATCCAATCAACGACTGGAACAGTTTTTTCACAAGGATAATCAGTTATAATCACAATTCCATCATCAAAGAGGTGAAAATCATCAGTCTCAATGTCAGGACGAGGAACTACAACACCTGAATACCAATTGAAACTTTCTGGATCGATTCCCTCCCCTTTACAAAACTCTTCATCTTCTTTGTAAAACCAATGAATCTTTTCGAAAGGTTCAATATCACACGTAATTTTGCGAACTACTTCTAAATAATTCTCAACATTATCCGTTTCCCAATCGCTAACTATATTTCTTATTGTCTGCTCAAATGTTTGATTCATTTTTTTTATTTTTTAAATATTTCACTGATACCAATATTATGTTCTGTCATCAGTTTATTGATGTCTATTTTAGAAAATTTCCAATGGGTAGCACTTGTGACATGATTCTTTCTCACATATTTCATGACATTGTTTCTAAATCCGAAATAGTTGAATTGTTTGGCAGATCGAATAACGTATCCTTCACTGTCACGCACATCTTTTTGTAGCAATGCCTTTTCAAGGGTAATGCGCTTTACGTCGAAATAATTTGAAATTATAGATTTGGTATCGACCATTTGATCCTCGGAAAAAAGATCGTCCTCCAATAGTATTGTTGTTTTTCCATTCATAGTGTTTAAAAATTTATGATATTCTTTGTATAAGGGGCAATTTTCGTTATGTTCTGCCGCAGGACATTCATTTACTCCACAATATTCGCAGATCATACTTTACAATACATTCTTTTCATAACATGTCAACATGTCATTGACTCTTCTCTTTTATAGCATATATTGTCCCATGAACCCACTCCATGATTTGACTTTGGCTGATAAAATACTAATTAAGAATGATGGCAAAATCTACTACAGAATTCCATCAATGGGTTGGTTTTTTATCAATTAAATGAGTTACTTCATTCTCTGTTATTTTATATGGTCTGTTTTAGGATTTCACTATCTTAGAAGCTATTATATTCAGTGCCGAAATGCCGGATGTGATGTTTTCGGTGGCAAGATATATAAGCTGATCTTATCTAGTCTTTTTTGTGGATTATTCTCACAAATCATACTAATTATCGGTATCGTACAAACCGTATGGTCTGTACTGTTCAAAAAATGAAAACAAGCGTTTTAACTCTCACCGGTATAATCAAAAAAATTCTCCCCAATGCACAATATCATGTGGAGATAAAAGATATTCCTGATTGGGTATTGTGTTATATTTCGGGCAAAATGTCCAGAAATCACATCAAACCTAGTTTAGAAGATAAAGTTAAAGTTGAAATGAGTCCTACCGATGCCACCAAAGGTAGGATTGTTCACTTATTCAAATAAAATTACGCTCCGGGAAATGCAACAGCACAAGCACCGTTGTTGTTATTGAGAATCTTAGACTCATATGCCGCATAGATTCCATCAACATCAGAAAGTGTTGATTGATCGATAGCGCCAGAATCGAAGTTGATAACTGGTCGCCAATATTGATATTGGAACGCAGCTTCAAATGTAGTCATCTCATTGTTTTCAATGTTATATTGAATTGGTCCCACATTTTGAATGTAAACACCGTGGAGACGATAAACACGAATAATGTCACATCTTGGTGACAGGATAGCAATATCAATTGTAGTTCCTTCGCAAGGAATAGAGAATGCACCACAAGACGTTTCATCAGAAACAGTTTCGAATGACCAACGTTCAAGGGCATTACGCACCAAGTAATCACCGGGCGTTCTAAAAGTGATTGGCCATGGGTTTGGTTGATCGTATGACACCATCCCCGGCACTCTCATTTGGAATCCCTGATAAGGAACATCGATATTAGTGATAGATCTGCCGGGAACAACCATTGTAGTGGCATAAACATAACCACCAGCACCATTTGGCTTTTCTAAAATTTCTTCACGAACATAAGACGGCACACCAGCCATGTCCAAAATTCGTATTTGGTGATTTCGAGAAAAATCATGTTGTTGATAAATTTCGTACGCTTTCTTTATTGATCCGAGTGCCATAAAAATATTTATTCTTATGTACACTTTTTTCTTGACTAATCAAATCAATTTAGACCACTTGATATCACCAGTCCAATTTTTTTGAACGTGAACGGCTCCTAATGCTAGTCCTGTTTGTGGCCAAGGTTTCGGAGGAGGTTTAACAATATGCAATATTTCTCGGATTCCAAATTTATGCTCTTCCATATCACGCATTCTTGCATTCATAAAGAAAGCATTAATAAGACATAAAAAAATGACATTGTCCGCGCATTCCATACTTTTTACCAAAGATGGTCTAAACAACGACCAAGGCGGATTAGTGACAACATAATTATATCTGGTTACATTATATGTAAAATAATCACGACCATCATCGATTTCACACCAATCACAAGCACAATCCGCAGAAAATTGATTCGAAAATGCACCTTTACCCCTAAACGGTTCCAACACATAACCACAAGGGTTGTAATGATCAATTATTTGTTTGGCCAAATAATCAGGTGTATAAACCTTATCATTTCCATTCTTAGGAATGAGACTCCGCTTTTTCTTCTCTTTCTTCGGTTTTGGTATCTTCGACGGCATATTTGAAAAATGATAAATTGAACCAACTAAAATCCCATCCATCGCGGATATTGCCTTCTATTCCCTCCAACCAAACTGCACACCAAGACGAATAAATCTCTGAATGTCTTACTATATATTTTTGCCCAACATGCAAAACCTTATTTGCATATTCTCGCATATCGGTAAAACCGGGATAGAAAAATTTAGGAACCCCGACAAAAATCAATTCATCGCCTTTATCGGGGAACACACTTCCATGCAGTTCAGTCATACTAATTATAGCTTATTTCTTCAATGTTAGATCCCTCTTCATCTTCTGTAGATAGGGAATATTTCCTTGGTATTCCACCATGATTGGTCAACATGTGTTCAATATCTCCACTGGTTTCATCAACATATCGGAGAACGTCCATGATATTCCATTTATTGGCATCAAACTTTCTCCCGGTTCTTCGACAAAACATATCAGTGAATTTAATGAAGTTCAAGAAACCAAACCAACGGGATAATTCAGCTTTATCCATCTGATCTACGTCTTTTATAACATAGATATCACTCTGATATTTCAATTTTTTCGGATTCATAAGGTAAAAGGGTTAATGTGCCCACAAATGGGATATTCTTTATTTTCAAACCAATAACAAGTTTGTCTCTAATCAAGAATTCTAAATGTGAATGTGACAAAAGATTTGGAGAAGCATCGATTTTGGCTTCTTTGAGATAATGAACAATCATTTCTGTCATTGCCAATTCATCTTCACTTGTTCTGCCCGAGGTTCTAAATATTCCGAATGCAGTTTTCAGGTTGCGCATCAAACGTTTGGTTAGTTCAGATTTCGGATACCAGAAGGCAAACGGATTCTCTTTCATTGTAACATCACAAGGCTTACAGAAGAAATTGCGTGTGATTTTATCCTCATCACCCCAAAAATCAAAATAGCTTTGATATTGATCGGGATTCAAGATTTTATCTTCAGAACAATGAATACATTTCACTGTCCTATTGATTCGTGGTAATCGAGGACGATTTTCATCAATCTGACCATTCTCATTTTTTGGCTTACCTTTCTTCAAGTTATCTAACCTATTTTTCTTAGGTGGAGGTGCCGAAAATTCAGCAGGTATTTGTAAATCGCTCGTTTTTTCCATAAAATTATTTTACCTCAGTATCGGACTCCTTTGTGAAAGTAGGTGTCCACCATGCGTCCATACCGCAGTATGGTGCATCCACATCAAACTTTGGCGTATTAGGGCAATATCGCGGATACAGAGGCGCAATGGGATGCAGAGGGGTGTATGGCTCGCGTGGTTTGTTTTTGAATGCGTTAACCATATCAATCAACGCCTGTTCTTTCAACACAGCAGGTTTTTCTTGATCTATGACAAACTTGATATCTGATAGATCGATCTCTTGCCAACCGTTAAGATTAGCACCAGAAACAGGTTTGAGTTTTATAAAATATAAATTGGGTTTTTCGGATCTACAAAATTGTATAACTGTATATTCGTCTAATACAACAGCATATGTAAGCGATTTATCGTGTATCACAACATTGCATCCACACAGCGTTTCTTTCAATTCGCCGTTCTCATCCACATATTCTTCGATTTTTTTAAACTTGTTCATATTATAATAGTCCTTCCAACATTCCTAAAAGTCTAGGCATCATTGTTGCATCATCCATCTTACTCGTTTCTAGTTTTTCTGCAAGCTCTTTCTTTATTTCTTCAAACTTTTTCTTAGTAGATTCCAAATACTCTTTTTTATCAGGAAAACTGTGCTGGAGATTATCGAAATACAAATCGGTAAAAACTCTCAAGTAGTGTGTATGGTTTCTTTTATTTTTTGCCATTCTTGACATAACACTACCCAATATATAACCGCTATAATGATTAGTATCTTTATAATTTTTCGCATATTTTTCTATTGCCTCTATCAAATCTTCCAAAGGATAAATTTCCTTCTGTTCGGAAGTATTTACCCCTATGGTTTTATTCTCGACTGTTATTATTTCACTTGCCATCAGATATCGCAGCGGTCATAAAATTGACATAGATTGCGTTTTTTCTTCCACAACCTCCTTTTTCCGTTTCACAAATATATTCGGTTTCAGACAAATCAATAGCCACATTCTGATCACGACCACAATATTGACACTTCAAAGGAACCATATACTGTTTGAAGGGTTTGCTGTTGTATTCTGCCAGAGCTTGTTTGATGTATCGAAACTCCACAAACTCTTTGTAGAGCATTGGTCCTGCATATTGCAAAACAAAGGCTAACCAAAATATTTTCCAAAAAGGAAACGAAAAAGCAGTCAAGCCCCACGCAATTCCAGACGCAACCCCTACCATTACTCCAATAACCAAACAAATACTTAATATCTTTTTCGAAGTCTTCATTGTGTTATATTTATGGCTACATTGAAATAAAATCAAGAATATTACCTTGATCTATCTCGGTTTGCCGATCAAACAACATATTCCACCTACCAAATTGGCGAAGGAAATTATCAAACTTGTATTTTTTGAACATCTCTTTCACCTTTTCAGAATCATATGCACATATACTCTCTTGTTCAGCCAATTGTGTTTTATATGATTCAAACTCATCGGTAAACTTATGAGCATAAGGCAAATACATCATTTGTAAATTGTGCTTGAGAATGGTCTGTTGATCAGTGGTCAAACACGACAAATCGGCAGTATCATTCAGAACAGCATCAACAGTGACATTATGTTCATCCACCAATTTCTTTGAGAGACGATTGGCTTTTACTGGCCCATAAAGATCAAAACCTTTGATATTGTCAGACACATCACCAATGATTGCTTTATAGAACATGAAATACTTCTGAGCAACACCAACAATTTGTTCGAAGTTGTCAGGATTAATGATCAACTTTCTATGTTGCACATTTGTTCTATCGTCCACAAGCTGAAAAAGATCTTTGTCAGATGATATGATCAATCCTGTTCCTTCGATTTGAGAAAGGAACCCGACAACATCATCAGCTTCCAAATTCAACGGAAGAACTGTCATCACCCCAAAATAAGGCATGATTTCTTGCAATATATCACACAATTGCCAGATTTTATGAGTGTCTTCTGTTTCTACTCGTTGTTCTTTATACGTTTGAACATCTTTGCGGAAATTGGGTCCACCGGGATTCAAGCGTCTATCCCATGTGATATAGATCCTATCTCCTCCATAGGTTTCCTTCAACGTCTTCAACATGTAAAGAAATTGGTATATGGTCGCATTGTCTGCATCAGGCGCGGATTTTTGAACAAAATACGCCCGATATAAGAAATTGTTGCCATCAATAATTATTTTGTCATACTTCATACGACAAATATGCCACATTACAAACCACTTACAAGTTCTTTATACTGTTTTTGATATTCTTTCCAAACATATCTTGGCAATTTTTCAACAAAAAATAAAACGTTATTATCCATCAACTCTTGCATTTGTTTTACAGTTAATGAAATATAACCAATGCCGTCCGTTATGGTGGATTTCAATCCTTTCATTTCCACCTCATTTACTTCGAAGGTTATCAATGCTAGATAGTTGGACAAATTCTGAACACGGTTGAAGTCTTTGTTTTTCAGTGCTTCGATATCGTTGTTGAATGCATATAAGGCATGATTTACTATTTTATGATTTGACTCTGACATATCCATGATTTATATTAGTGTTTAACGTTTTGCAATGAAATCAAATCCCATACGTCTATTTTTGTTTCTGTTTTTTATCGCCAGTTTCATCCTCGGTTTCCACAATATTGTATGGTTTTTTGTTCTATTCGCATTCGTTTTGATTGGATATGGATTATCTAATCACACATGTTTTTAAATTATGGATATAACACATACAGTTTGGTCTGAAAAATATCGACCACAAACGGTTGAAGCAATGCTTCTACAAAAAAAGGAAAAAGACTATTTCACTCAACTGAAAAGTGTTGAGAATAATATGCTTTTTTTGGGTAGTCCGGGAACAGGCAAAACGTCTCTGGCAAAAGTTCTAGCAAAGAAATTTGCTCCCAATTCGTTCATTTACATCAATGCTTCCGAAAAATCGGGTGTGGATGTTGTAAGAAACGAAATTTCTGATTTCATTTCGGTTCAATCGTTCGACGGCAATCAGAAGATTGTCATCTTGGATGAAGTGGACGGAACCAGCCACCAATTTCAAGCAGCAATGCGCGGAGTGATGGAAGATTATTTGGATGATGTCAGATTTATTCTTACTGGTAACTTTCCACATAAAGTGATGGGTGCCATCAAATCCCGTTGTATTCCATTCTCATTCAACACTGATATCAAATCGGTTGTTGCTCGTATTGTAGAAATCATCAAAAAAGAAAACATCACGGTTTCTGCGGGAGAAAAACCGAATTTGATGATTCTCATCAAAAAACATTTCCCCGATCTTCGCAAAACAATCAACGAATTGCAACGTTGCTGCCTTTCAGGTAGTTTTGTTTACACCGATACTTCTTCAACATTTATTGAAAGCTTTTGGCCAAAATTTCTTGCGAAAGAAGATGTGTTTGCTCTACGCAAATACGTTATCGATAACTCTGCCCTATTCAACAATGATTATCATTTCTTAATGCGTCAACTGTTCGATAGGTTTATCGCAACTGAAAATAGTGAAGCGGTCCTTTTAATAGTTGATTATATGGAAAAGGATGGTAGAGTAAAAGATACAGAAGTCAATTTCACAGGTCTTATGCTCAATCTATCCAAAATACTATGATCAGCGTTCCCATTCTCAAATTTCGTGCATGGTCTATTTCCGAAAAGAAATTTATCGCAACCGGATTTCACATCATAGGGGAAACTACCCTTTTTGATATGTTGAATGATCGACCACTTGCCGCATTGGATGATCTTATCATAACGCAATTTATTTGGGACACGGATTCGGACAAGAAAGACATCTATGTTGGCGATGTTATCAAATGGCAATTTCCCGAAATCACCGAGAATATGTCGCCCGAACGTCGGGAGCAATGCCGAAATATATGTGTTGTTCGCATGACAGAAGAGGAAATGGATTTTCATCCGGGATTTATGACTTCCGATAGTTATAATCAGGGCGGAAATCGCAAAGTTATTGGTAATATTTTCGAAAATCCAGAACTAGAAAACATCAAAAACATATGAAAAAATAATTCATATTATTTTTTCTTCCATCAATCGCTGTTTGATATTCTCATCATATTTAATCCGAACAAGCTTTATACCATTTCTAGCGCAATACTCGTTTTTTTGTTCATCGGAGTTCTGTATCTTCAAAAGTTGTTCTTCACCACCCCAATATTTTACAGGGAAAAAATGTTGTTGACCATCAAACTCTATAACAGTATTTATTTTATCAACATAAAAATCAAATCTATACAAACGGTTACTTTTTTTGTCTCGCAAATCGTCAAAGGTTTTTTGATATGTGAACGAAATATGATTTGATATAAGAATTTTACTGATTTCTGCTTCCGCTTTCGATACCGGCGAACATTTTTGACATCCTCTACCACCATGTATATGATTCGCCATATTCTGTAAAAAAATACCATGTTTTGGGCATATTATTTCCACTTTACCCGAATTGTTAATATATTTAACCAAACTATAATCATAATAATTTTTATGTTTTATGTTAGCCATAGAAATAACATCTGATAATGGCTTTCGTTTAATGTCTTTAATTCTTTCCACTCCACATTTGGGACATCCACAACCAGATATGTGATCTGTCGGAGTTTGAACAAATTCTCCATGTATTGGACAGTGTATGTTTATACGTGTTCTACAATTTTTATAAACCACTTTTTCGTAATTGTAAAAATCACCATAAATTGACGCACACTGATTCACAAATTCGTTGAGATCTTTAGTATTTTTTTCGGCAATTTGTTTTGCGGCACACTTGGGGCATTTGCTCCCCCTTTTGTGGTGATCTGCTCGTTGCCAAAACTCTCCATGCAATTTACATATTATTAATATCTTTTTGTTTGTTTGAGTGTATTGTGTTTTGGAATAATCGTAAAAATCTCGATGTGTGATCTTTACGGACGCAATATACTGTTCGTGTGTTACAAGTTTCATATTATACTATTTATAAACCATAGACATTTTTTGGTGGTTAATGGTTGCGTTTTTGTAATACAGTGTTATATTTCCATATGACAACAAATGAGATGATAATAGTACGTGGCATTCCCGGATCGGGTAAATCTTTCAAGTCCAAACAATTGGCCCCGATTTCTAATATTTTTTCCACCGACAGTTATTGGTTAAATGAAAAAAATGAATATGTTTTTGACCGTGCCAAACTGCATACAGCACATAAATGGAATATTGCTCGTGTCGAAACCGCATTACAAGAACACAAAACACCTATAGTAATCGACAACACCAACATCACAAAAAAAGAGTATAAGCCGTACATTTTGCTAGCATATAAATACAATTACGCAATAACCTATGCTTTACCCGATTCTCCTTGGTTCCTCGATATTCTTCCTCGTTTGCGCGATCAAACGTTTACAGATGCCGATGTTCATATTTTCTTTGAGAAAAATTCCCACGATGTTCCTTTCGAAGTCATCAAAAATATGATGAAAAATTGGGAAGAATGATTGTTTACGAACCACCTTTTAATATAGAAATAAAAGAATGTGGTGTATGGGAAAGTGTGGACGTTTTACACGATCTAATGGATGCACTATATGTAGCATCTAGTCATGTCCAATCAATACGAGAAGAAAATATCCGTATTATAGATAATAACAACAAAATTATCTAGCCACAAAATACGTTTTATCGCTCATAGGAGTACTAAAAACAAACGTATCCGAAGTCAGCGACTTACCCTTCAAATTACATTTAAGGGATTTTATATATTTCTTTGCCATTCCCGGTCTAAGATAAGCTATTGTCGAATGAATTTTATAATCGGTATATTTGTTGGTGTATGGCAACAAATCAGATACTTGTTTGTTATATTTTCGCAGATCTTTTGATTCAATATCAAATTTCAAAACGTCAAATTTTTCATTGTCGAATGACGAGATTCCTTTGATAGTAAATTGGCAAGGTTTGAATTCGATCTTACTGAAGACATCCGAAGCTTGCTGTGTGTGCAAGCCATACAATACAGTGATGTGTGGCTCGTTTTCTAAGCCATGACCGGGTTCATCATCATAAACATCATCTGGATCGATGTGAGACTGTAATTCAGCCAAATGACTGGCGAGAAATTTACAGTCCAACATCAAACAAGAATAGGAACGAACAGCAGAACTTTCCTCCATTAGAGATAATAGCTTGGTAAATGTCATTTATCTATTTAGTATATGCATGATACCCCACATTTCGTTGATATCTAAACAGCGATGAACAGCACCATCAATGTATATCACATTCGAATCGTGAAAATGCCCCCAAACATGAAGTAATTTAGGTTTAACCTTATCCACCAATGTTTGAATTTGTTTGCGCTCTTCAACCAATTCCTTCTCCAATGTTGTATCTCTATTCAACCAACCCCGAATTTTCGCGAATCCGCCATCAGGAAATTGGGTGATACCAGAACTGTGTGTCACAAGAACATCACATTCTTCTAAATCCTCCAAATTTTCTGGCAATTTGAAAACTTCATCTGGCCACCATTCTTTATTCGGTATTCGAGCAGTTCGATCAATCGATGTTGCTCCACCCGCAAATAGAAAATTTTTACCATTTATGATCTTTCGAGAATAGTTTTCGATATATTCTATTCTGTCATATTTCATATTCTGCCAACTATGTTTCTGATATGCGAAAGGGTAATCGTGATTCCCCTGAGTGATGAGAACATAGCCGTCATGATCTTGACAATACTTTTGAAGATCGTCGAGAATACTTTGTTCCTTGGCTTGGTGTTTAAAACCTGTTCCACTATCACCAACATGAATAAGAACAAAATCGTTCATATTCTCGTTTTCAAGCAAGCCTCGAATAGTTTTTAAATCGTGAGTATCACCTAAGCAGATGATATTATGTCGTTGAATATCTTTTGGAGTCATTTATTATGGGGCAACCGCAGGAACGACTTCAGCAGCAGCGGCAGCTTCAGCGGTGATTTTGGCCGCTTCGTTGGCCTTTTCGGCTAGTTGAACTTTTGTCGCATTTCCGGCAACAGTTTCGGCCAATTTGTTGTTTGAAAATGTTTTGGTAGCATCGGCAGTAGATTCTATACTAGACGCAAGAGCACCCATTGCAATAGCAGTATTGGGGACAGACGTTTCATTTTTCTTATGAACGATGTGTCTAACTTTGAAATCGCCCTTTTCGACATATGTATCCTCGAAATCAGCTTTTGTCATAATTGATCCGCCAGATGAAACAACTTCTGTTCCTTTGGCAGTTTTCAAATAAAATGGACCCATTGTGCAGGACGCTAACAGAACTGGTATTGCTAATAGTGAAATTAATTTTTTCATAGCCTTACTTATAGCACAGTTCTTTTAACATGCAAAGCAATTTTTTTGATGTAAATAATTAAAATGTTATTGAACTCAATCACAACTCTATCATCTTATCCATTTGAGAAGATTCAAATAAATTTGGATAATACTGTTGCGCCACAACTCAACGCTAGATTTGGTATTCGTTTTCGTGATAATTTTTGGACAGACAATGCGAACATCTTAAATTTTGATTCCGATTTGACTCTAAATCAAGCTGGTGCAGATCCATTGGTTTCCACATCACCAACTCTTTCTAGTCAGTTCAATTTGACACAAAATCTAAAATTTGTTCAACCAACCAATTTAATATCAATTCCGACTGATTTTCCCACATTCTTCGAAACATCGGCAATTCCCCTCAACAATCTTCTTTTGACTTTCCGAGGAGGAATGTCGGCAATATCGATTTTCCCGTCTCGTCCATATCCATTACTGTCAAAAATAAACAACAACTCATTTTCTGTTTCAGGGGCGTTTGCGCCACTTTATTCTGAAAACAGAGATATCACAAATTTTCAATATCGTCAGGCAAGCAAACCGATCACCAACTTAGAAGCACAAAACAGCACATTGGTAATGGATATATCTTCGGGGAATTCTATCAACTTCTTTCCTGATATTTTCTCGTCTGCCCATAAACAGGACTTCTTATTTGTCACCACTACAAACAATGTTTATGATGTAGCCTTCAACAATGCAGTTCTTCCTGATCAAAATATAATTCCAGAAACATTCTTTATTCAAATGACTTTGAGTAGTGCGAATATTGTAGTTCCTTATAAAATGTGTTTCTCTGAATTTTTGAATTCTGATTATGCTACACTTTCATCAATACCATTGGTCAGCACAATCGCTCCAATCATAAGCGCAAATGTTTCCAGATCCGGCTTACTGAACGTCAAAGTTCATCCATCATTCATCATTCCGAAAGATCAAAATATATTGATCAGCTACGAAACATCAGCTTTTCCGTTTTCCGTTTCTCCGTTCGTGCAAGCAACTACCGCTCGCCAAACAAGTGTCAACAATTTCTTGGTTTCGTCCCAGAATTCATCATATCTCTACAATTATACATTCAAGCATAACAATTTAGGAATATCGGATGCATTCAATATAAATTTCGCACCATCAGCATTGTTTATATTCAACCCTTCATTTTCTTCTGTGTCTGTGTCATCAGTGATGATTGACAACTACGGTCAAACCATTTTCCCAATCAAGAGCAATGACATCAAAGTAAAATTCTTCGACAATATCATTGGAACAAGTAGATTATCTGCTATCGATCAAACTACATCTTTGGTATATATCGAAAACGACTGGTTCCCTGCATCAGCACAAATCTTATTTGTGAATGATGGAACTGTCGGTTTAAACACAATCACATTGACTTATAGCGCAACCAACAATTCTATGTGGGATTTCGCGTTGCCGTCATTTCCATTAAATTCCGACAAATCCCAAATATTCCTTTCGTTGACCAATGTCACAGAAACATCCGCCAAAATAAATGGAAGTATATTACCCAATTTTAATCCGTCCAGCTTGGTGAAATGGTCTGTTGAACCGAAAGAGAACATCATCTTGACGTATGACAATACTACTGTTCCTCTTGACACATTTGTTCAGGCAGGTCCATTGGAAATAAATATTTTCAATTTGGGCGTTGAACCGACAACGATCACTCTTCTATATCAAGATTATGGCGTATCAAAATCGATTGTTTGGTTTCCTCCAGTCAATGCATTAAGCGCATCAACATTCATTCTTTCAGGTTCACCCGTCAACGATTTCAACATTTCCAAACAATGTTCTCTGTCGGCATTATTTCTTAAAAACGGACTGTTCTATAAATGTCCTCCAAGCAATTCTATCATTTGGACCGAAACCCAAAACGATCCAAGAGGAACGGCCACATTTTATGCAGATTCTACCGCAGTTCTGGTTGACAATGCCGCGTATCCGTCTGATACAGATCACACACTCATTGACGTTTCATTCACAACGAATCGAACAACACAACTTCCACAAAATGTCACATTCAATATAAATGCAGTCTATTTTAGTGACACATTTTCATATAAAAGCGGCTTATTGATAAATGCTAGAGAATATCCTCTTGTCTCTCCTCTGAATGCGATCATCAACACATCAGGATCTTCATTCAACACAATTTCTGCCGAAAGTTGGGTTTACACCTCCAATCAATCTATTTCAGCATATATCAATCTTTCAAGTTTCAGCGCATATGCCCCAAACAATTTTATTTGGCAAACACCAACAGGATTAGTCACCGGCATTTCGGCGGTTTTCCCATTATCTGCAAATTATACGTTATCGTTTACTGCTATATCTGCAAGACCATTGGTTGGTGGATTTGATTATTACAATTTCATCAACAGTGTCGATTTGTATATTGCAGATCCTAATGACAATTTCGATTTCGTCGCATTTCCTGCTATTCGTTATTCTCCACCACTAGCATTGGATACTTCAAATTATACACAATCAGTAGGTTTGACTGCCCTTTCAGCATGTAAGAGCCAATTCATAGTCCTGTCTTCTAATAAGAATTTCGACGAATATAGATATTCTATAGGAACCAAAGTATTAACTTCGACTAATAATCCGTTTTCATTTCCGGTAAATGCTACGGATGTGTTGAGTTCTGGCGTAATACAAATTACTGGTTTTGATGAAATGTTTTCTAAAGGGCAACCTCACACAACACTGAATTATGTAAGTTCAGATAATAATTCCAAATACAAACAAAATGTTTCATTTGTTCAAATACCTGCTCTTTCTTCATCACTCACCATTTCTCGAAACGTGTTCAATGTTCAAAATCCATCTTTTGTGGACATTGATATTACATATGCGAATAACTTCACCATCAATGGTGGAACATTCCGTTTCGTTCTAAGTGCATCCAATTTCATCAAATATTCTGACGTTTATCCACAGACAACAGTTTTTGTCAGAGAAGAATTCACAAACGATACAAATAAATTCTTCTCAATTTCTGCCGATTCATTCAATGTAATGAAACTATTCACCATTGCGACCTTGACAGGAACAACGCTCGACGAATGCAATTTTGTACAAACGATAACATCAGGATTCGTGCCATTGACTGCATATGATGGTGAAAACCCTCGTTTGAACGTGTTTACCCCAAATCACATAATTCCAACGAATACTCTGATCTCATTTGAAAACGCGACAACCAATTTACTGCCATATAGTCCAACGGCTTATATGTTTGATAATGGAACGGGAGTCATTCAAAATACCGTTTCTATTTCTACACCGTTTTCTGGTTTTTATGTAGCTGAAGGTGCTTATAATGTATCGTTATCTGCTATTGTGAATGGTGTTACCATTGGCCAAACATGGTCAAACTTCATAATAGTCAAAAACGAATTCGATGATTATATTCCTGCATTGGTTCGTTCATTCGACAAACCACTTCAACCACCTCATGCATGTGAAGACATCTTTGCTCCAAACTCTTGGCAATTCTCAAAAACATTGAACGATGCTTTCAAAAAGATCCAATCCAATTTTGAATATCTGTCCGCAATGGGCACTTCATACAATATCAATATCCCGAAATATACAATAGGTTATTGGGGAAGATCGTCAACTGGAATAGAACAATGGTGTTACGATGAAAGCATACCTTTGGATAGCTCTGTATTCAACATAAAAGATGGTATAAAAATCGACAACAAACTCTTCTTGATCAACAATAATACAATTGAGATTAGAAACTTCGACTTTTATCTAAGCAAGGTAGAAACAATCACTAATATCACAGAATCGGAAAAATTTGTTTCACCAACCAATATGGTGTTCAACACATTGCTTCAGAAAATAATAATTCTGGATAGTCCACAAAAGTTGGTTTATGTGTTTGATAAAGACACTTTCAAATTGTCAAATTATTGGGGTGGCGAAGGTGATTATCTAAGCAAGACACGTTTCACAGATCCATGTGATATGTCCATAGATGATAACAACAATCTATTCATCACAGATAAAGTGCAAAAAGTCATCAAAATTTACAATGCAACACTCAATTGGACATCTACTATTTCCCATACAGAATGGGATCAGGATGCGCCAGTATCATGTTTCAACTATAATAACGTTCTCTATGTCCTAACAGAAAGTGGAGCAATATACGTTTTCGACAATCTAGTCTATTCATACAAATTCTCCGTATCCCAAGGATCGAAGATATACATTTTCAAAAATATCATTTATATCTTAGGAGACGAAACTATCTGTTATGGAATAAATGGCTCGTTCATCAACAAGTTCAAACAATCCCAGAAGCATGATAAGATTCTATTTGAGGATAATGAAATATATGCTATATCATCCAATTCTATTTGGAAATATCTGGAATACTTGGAATATCTGAGAATCATAGCTTATGAAGAAACGATAGACAATATTTGGAAATGGGATACGATCTATTTCGACCCGAATGAAACCATTACGGATTTCAGTTTGAACGATTCGTTAAAAAAGATCCACGACAATTTATTCATTCTTCATTCTGTTATAACTGATAAGTTTTCTATAAAAAGAGACGAATTTGGTGATTTTGTGTCATTCAGAAAACGTCCTATTTTGCCATCGGAAAAAATGTTGTCAACCATTTCGTTTAGTGCAATGGGTTTGAATGAATTGGTTTTATTTGATACGGTGCAACGAAACATAAACAATGTGTGTTATGATATGAATCTTCTGAAGGATACTTTGGAAGTGGATAGCGAATATGATGGATTGGAAAGTCATTGTTGGCAATGGAGCAATCTGCGCTTGACTAAACCGCAACGACCAAACAACAACAGAAAGCCTATCTCATGGATTGAGTTGACAAATAAGACATCTTATCCCGATATTTCTGCCATAACTTGGTTGGAAGCGAAAAGATGCTGCACAGAGCAAACAATACTTCCAGTTTGTTGGACATGGGACAATTTAATTTGTGGATGTCCGCACGGTATAACATGGAATCAACTTTCAGTTAAAAATGCAGAAACAGAAAAAAATAGAACATGGGCATCGGTTTCGGCCAATTGTTGTGATCAGCCTACAGTATTTTTTGACGATTGCATATCTCATTGCTAAATAAAGTTATGAGTGAAACCTGTAAAGCTGAAACCTGTAATTTCGTGTATCCTATTAAGGAATCAGAATGTGTTGGTGATTCATTGGCTCCAATAAATTTCAATTTCACCACATTGGCATCGAAAGCATGTGAAACACAAACTCATATTACAACTGCATGGAATCCTGTTTATAGCATCTTCTCTCAACTGAGTTCCGATTTGGTGCAAACGCTTTCGTTGGTAGAACAGAATAGTGCATGTTGGACGCAGACATATACTACCGTAAGTCAATTCAGCGCATTCTGGCTAAAACCGATAACTTTAATTTATCCATTTGTATTTGCTATCGGGGCAACGGATGGTGCACAAGTTGGGCGATGGCTTAATACGGTGTTTTCGGCAAAAAACAACTCTTGTTTCAATTACATTGTTGGTCAAGAAATTTACATTTATTCTGCCGAATATTATAGCACAATTCGTTCTCAATCAGAAACGGCAAATGCATCATTTGATGGTGGAGTCAGAACAGTGAGATTTGATTACCAGTGTACTTGTATTTCAGATGCATTCAATTTCACAGAATATAGAACTGTCGATTGTGGAACCCAAACACAATCACAAACACTAACCGTATCAATTCCAGACACCTATACAACTTATATTCGTGGATTAAAATATATTCTTTCCAGTTCGTTTGAATGGGTATTTGCAGGACAATTCTAACATATGACACCATTTAAAACCATCGACGAATATGATGTGGTTGGCGATTCGTTGACTCATATCAACAACAACTTCAGCACATTGAATGTTCAATATTGTGTGTTAGAAGAGGAAAAACAACGAATAAATGATTTGTGCACAAAGCTATCATCGCTGAGTAGCAGAATTCACGAAGTTGGAAGTGTGGTGGATTTTTTTAATAAAAGTTGGTCGTCTTCCGCCACAACTGTTTACAATTTTCAGGGATATTGGTCACAACCCATTTCGCTTATATTTCCTTGGCCATTCGATCTAACCGCCCATGCTTGGACTGTAGCCGGATGGATGAATTCGACATTTGGAACAACCACATTCCACAAAAATCAAATAGTCAGAGTCAATTGTTTGGTTCGTAATAGCACACCAATGAATGTGCAAAATGCACACAAAGATCCTGAACCTATCGCAAATTCCATAGCATATAACCTTGTTGGGACAAGTCCACAAAACGTCAGAAAGATTTTAAGTTTACAACTAGCACAACGTACATTGGTCAACGTTATAAACACATTTACGCAACCCTATGGCAGAACGTATGATCCATCATCGGCATACAATTTAGGCCGAAGCAAAACCACAAAAGATAACGGAATCGGTTTCCAACCAACAGTTTCCATTCCAGAACTTAATGCCACGGTTCCACAACATATTCTTTATGGTGCTTTGGATTATCTGCTTGACGAATATGTAACAGTATCCAATTCATTAGGAACATTTATTACCGTAATCCCAAATCTAAATCTGGCTGGCATAAGCGCACTGACTCCCGATCAACTTTCTTACCTAAACATTTACGATAATTCTGATTTATTCGCCGTAGATTTTCAGTTCATGATGATCAATAATGTGTGGATATATCGTCCCAAAACTGCCCTCAATTTTTGTGTGGACGATGTTTGCGATTGTTATTCTATTTTGGATGTAAACAAATATTATTCGGGATCAGTTTGCAAATATACACCAAAAACAATTTTACGCAACTCCGCAAATCCTACCCAGATTTGGGTAACGGATGATCCGCTCTACAATCAAGCAGCAGAAACCGAGTCATGTTTTAACATTTCAATTAATGGGAATAATATAAATGTGTGTGCTAAACCTTTTGATCTTCCACATGTTCCCCCAGCTATGTTGCCTCCAGATACTATTCCAACATTGCCCCCAGATTATACACCACCGGTATATGCAACTACACCACCACCAACGACAACAACGACAACAACGACAACAACGACAACAACGACAACAACGACAACAACGACAACAACGACAACAACGACAAC